>VFSW01001477.1_pt1 | contig 35870 bp, 53 predicted proteins | sample 5358111 | NCBI WGS metagenome assembly VFSW01 (sample SAMN11554181, study PRJNA540505) | mine drainage metagenome | isolation source: sediment from site ElyBrook_90M | place: USA: Ely Copper Mine, Vershire, VT | collected 2017 | reverse complement strand
CCTCGACGGCAGCCAGCAGCGGCGACTACTCGACGGCAGTCAGCAGCGGCGCCTCCTCGACGGCAGTCAGCAGCGGCGCCTCCTCGACGGCAGCCAGCAGCGGCTTCTCCTCGACGGCAGCCAGCAGCGGCGCCTCCTCGACGGCAGCCAGCAGCGGCGACTACTCGACGGCAGAATGTTCTGGAAAACACTCTGGATGCACGAGCATTGGTTATCGCGCTACTGTGAAAGGTGATCTGGGCAATCTTCTTATGGCATCTGAATATATCAAAAAAGATAATGAACTAATACCAATCGGCGGCAAAGCGGCTATTGTGGACGGCAAAATCCTCAAGCCCAATTGCTGGTACATCGTTGAAAATGGCGAGTGGGTTGAAGTTGATTTTACTGACGGTGTGTTTTCTTATGTTCTCTCAAACAAAAATGGCGTCAAGAGAGTTAAAACCGAACAAGGCAACGTCCTGTATATCGTCAGCGATGGCAAAGGCAACTACGCGCATGGCAAGACAATTGCGAAGGCGCGTGAAGATTTGATCTACAAAGCGATTGAGCGATCTGACGTTGACATTCCCGAAAAGGCAACTGGCAAAGAATGGGTTGGCATCTACCGCGCCGTAACTGGGGCTTGCTCGGCTGGCGTGAAGAACTTTGTTGAGCAGACTGGCAAGAGCCTCGATGATGAATATACTGCCAAAGAAATTGCGAAGCTTGTTGCAGGGCAATTCGGAGCGGAGCAATTCGCCAAGAAGATAGAGGGCAAAATATGACCCTTCACACCCTCACCCGCCAAAGGCAGCCACACGACCCGCTTCCTAGCCTCGTACAAGCGATTTACGATATGAACCTGCGTGCGTTGGACAAATGCCTTGAAATCGCTTTCACGCCGTATCTGAATCGTAAGCTGAGGGCGTCAACGGTAAAGACCGTTGCGGATAGGCTACTGGTAGGGCTTCGGGATGTGAAGGGTGTGTTGTGATGGTGGAGGAAACACAAACAACGCCGAACTGGGAGCATATAACAATCGGGTTTATACCTTGGATTTTTGGTTTTCTCATCGGTTGTATCGTATGCCCGTTCTTCATGGGAATAAAAAACGCATGGGGCATAACAAAGAGGTGGCTAGATGACGAAGCCTGATTCACAAACCACGAGGACAAAGGCGCAGATCAAGCGGGCGATCAAAGCTCAGGAACGAGTTATTCGGGATTTGAACGACCAACTGGCGGACGCATGCTCAGGGATGAAAGCCTTAAGCGCGGAGCTTCGCAATGCAAACTCTCTTGATTAAGGGCGTTCTAAATGAATCAAATACCAACAAGGGGGAAATATGAATAAGCCGTACACAACGCTCGAAACAATGATCCAGCTTGCCGCTATTCTTCTGCGTGACGGGATCGACAAAGCGATTCGCGAAGCCGAAAACAACATGAAATTAGGGTATAGCCTCGGAGAAACCTGCGATGGCTATTTCTCCGCGCAAAGGGCCGAATACCGGAAAGCCATAACACAACTCCAACGGATGCGTGCAGAAGCGCATTCTCGCGCTTCTGATGCGTATAGAGAGGAAAACCCCGATTATGCTCGGTAAACCAGCAACCACCCCCGACATCGAATGGCTCAAACGCCACATGCCGAACTTCGAGAAGTTCTACAACCAAGTGCAGCAGGTCAAGGCGCACGAGGATTGGTATCGTGCAACGTATAAGCCGAGGGAGATCGCTAATGAGCCAGCCGCGCTATAAGGGGAAGTTCTGCCACGTTCCAGATGGATACATCAAGGCCCCCGCACCGCAAGAATGTCGAACGGTTCACCGATACCAGCCCTCGCCATTCCACTATCATTGGGCGTGGATGATTCTGACATTCGGGCTTGGTGCGCTGGCGGGATTGGTCTTGGGTTCTGTGCTGTAGCGACAAATGCCGTTGCTGCTAGGATATGGCGATTTTTGAGCGGCTAAGGCGATTATTTCAGGCTTGAAACTATCTCCCGCAATCACAAGCAACATGCCCGCGCTTGTAGGCCGCATCAATATGCGCTTGGGCCGCAGCAAACATTTCTCTGCGCGGTTTCTCCATACTGAAAAAGTCAAGGCTTGAACCTGACGCATGAAGAATGTCGCGCACAAGGGCTTCCGCTTCAGGCGTCGTTTGTGCCGTCATGCTGTTCTCCGTTCTTTCGCTTTTTCTATTTTACGATCTTCTTGGCAATCTTCGCAGACAACAAATCCATTGCGGTCAACTATGCCACCATTATTTTTCCACGTTTCATATCCGCAATCATGACAAAACTTTCCAAGACCATCATTGAACCACATGCGCGACGTTACTTCTTTACCGTCCCATTTTTCTTTGCGTGTTACCTCAACCGAGTCAGGTGACTGACCATCGTTGCCATGTTCGGCCATCCAAATTTCTCGCACCTCATCCTCGGTGTTGGCGCGAATAACTTGCCAATTAAATTCTGTGCCAACTCCAGCAATCCATGCCGGAAATTTTTTCCAGTCTGAGGTCGTTTTAATTTTAGAATGTTCCGGCATGTTTAAGACTCCTTATGCTGGCCGCCAATGCTTTAAACTTTGGCTCGTCGCCCCAACCATCAGCTAATTTTGCTGCCGCATCGAAGGCGTCATTCTGCCAAAGCTTACAGTGACTTAGAATTTCAAGTTGCATAGCGCAGATGGACGGGATGCTCGAAAGTTGAGGCGTCGTTTGTGTTTTATCAGACATCCTGCATTTCCTTCTCCAACATGCGCTCAACCTGCCGAGCGGCATCTCTCCTTGCGAGGAACAAATGATTCGGGTCGCGCTTCAGAATACCAATCACATGTGACAACTGACTGTCGCGCCCCTGGCATTCGTCGCCGCCGTCCAGCATGTCGTACAGTTCTCTCAACGCCAACTTTATGGCCTCGTCTTGCTGCTCACTCATTCTGTTGCCCTCTGACATAAAACGCCGCACGAAATGTCCGGCTCTTTCTTAAAGTTCCCCGCCTTGGGGTTTAACTCATCCAGATAAACGGGAACGCTGCGATACTCTGGCGTTTTCCGTTTCCCAAGTTCTTTCTTATTGATCGCGTGGCCTATCTCGCGCTCCATCTTCGCCATTTTGTCAAACACATCAGGGAAGTCTTTGCGTATCTTGTTCCAGTAGCCCATCTTGCCTTTGACGCACCCGATACAGTTGTTATGCCCATAGCCTAATTCGTACATCGTCGGCATACCTATATTGGCGAAACGCAGGCGGTCATAGCAGTCCTGCTTCATAATGCCAGCGTCGAGCAGAATGTTATCGGTTATCAGATCGGGGAAGTTCTTCTTGAATTTATCAATCCGGTCTTTCTCATCGGCGGTAAAGCCCATAACGTGTATGTCGCCAACCTGCTGATAAGCCGTCCTAACGCGAATTTTAAGCTCGGTGGTGCATCTGGCACCCTCTTTGCCTACAAGCCAACCAGTGCGCCGGAAAACGTCATAGATGTCTGTATAGTCCGGAGACTTCAAAATCTTAATGGGCTTATCAATCCAGCGTTCCACATCGGCAAGAAAGCGCGGGTTGTCGGGATGCTCATAGGCGAACGTATCGCAATACAGCACTTCGCAATCGTCGCCATACTTCTCGACTGCAAGTTTGGCAGCAACCGCGCTGGCGGCTCCGCATGAGAACCAGACGAGGGCGCGGGGCGTGGTTTGAGTTTTCATGTCGAGAACTCCTTCCATTCCTGCTTCCGCATTTCGACAAACATCTTCCTGATAAGTTCTTGCCATTCTGGTTCATAGGATTCGGCAATACGTTCGTGCAGGACTTTTGAACCTGCATCGAGTAAGCGTTTTAGCGGAATGTCGCGCTCCCATTTTGTCGTTACTGTTTTGTTCATACCCGTGTCCTTTTCATGTCTAGCAGACAATCTTTCTTGCCACGTTTCTGCCAATACGCCTCAATCCTTTGATCGGCAGTATCTCCGAAGCCAATCAATGCCGAGGGTGCACCAGCCGTATCTTTGCCCTTTTTCCCTTCTACGGTATAGAAAGTCAACCGGCCTGCCATAAACAGGATTGATGATGCAAGCGGAAAAATATCCTGTTGCCAAATCTGCGTATCGGTACGCGCAAAGATAAGCCCGATTCCGTTCCCGTGTTCCGCAAGCCGCTTAATCCATCGGCGCGTTTCGTTGCCGTAGGGGGGATTGCACCATACAAACCCCCGCCAAGACTTCATCAACCCATTATCCTCAATCGTGTAGTGCTGTTCTGCGGTCGCCCAAGGGCGGTTGATCGGTGAACAGGGGTCTAAATCAAATGGCGCAAGAGCGGATGTAATTTCTGGTGGGGTAAGCCATTCGTCTTTGCCTGCGGTTTTGTCGTGTTGGAACGCGCTTGTGTTGAGCATTATTATTATTTCCTCATGTAGCGCAAAATATCATCGGCGCGAAAGACTGCGTTCGACAGAGTTCGCGTGGTTTTCTTTTCGGGAATTTCTTTTTGTATGGCAACCACTAAATCGCGCAAAGCTCCTTCCAATTCTGCTACTCTGAAAGCCTGGTCTGCACATGATTTTTGCACCCGATGCGCGAGTGTGTAAACATGGTTTTTGCGATGCGTTCTGCTGCTCTCCTGATAAGACTTCTTTTCCGCCGACAGAACATATTTTGCCAGATCATAGGTGTCTGTGAAATAATCCCAATCGGGATTATCGGTGGCCATTTGCGGATTAGTCATGTGGACGCATCTCCTTCAGTTGTCTTATTGCCTCGATAGCTTCGGCTTCCTGCGCCTCGAAATATGCCTTTGCGCTATCACTTAGTTTTGCATCTTTGTGACAAAGTTCAGCACACCTCTTCATATAGCCTTGAACGGAGGATATAGCATCGTCAAAAGCCTTCTGCGCGGCTTTTAATGCGATGTAATTTAGAGTCGTTTGTGGTTTATCGGTCATATCAAATTTCCTTCCGCTTTGAGGATCGCTTCCCCGATGATTTGCGCGATTTGAGGAACGATGCTGTTCCCGAGCCCCCTAAGTCGGTGTACCCTGAGGGGTACCCCATCAGCCACTCGACCCACATCGGGTTCAATATCCCACCGGCGAAGGTTGCTAAAGTTTTCGAGTTCCTCTGCAATTCGGCTGGTGATTGTCCGTTGTCCTTCCAATCCCTCGCGCATGGGGTCGGATAAACTCTCACCACTTGCTCCAGTGTTGGGGAGTACCCCTTGCTGGCGTAACCGCCCGTTTTGTTCGCCCTGGGTGTCGGCCATAGTTTCACAGCCATCGGCAGGTCTATGTTCTTCCCTCTGGCATATTCCTTCTGCGCCCCCTCTAGGGTTCGCGTTCCCTTGTCTCCGTCCGTTGCCCGCGGCGTAGGCAACGATCCAGACCCGATCATGCCTGTGGGGTGCGCCAACGGCGGAAGCGGGGATACAATGCCATTCCGCATCATACCCGATCTCAGCGAGTGACCTGAGAACTTCTTCCAATCCGCGAGAGCGAAGGGCTGACACGTTTTCGATGATGACGTAGCGCGGCTGCGCTTCTTTGATGATGCGGAGATACTCGAACCAGAGGCCGCTTCGCTCTCCGGCAAGCCCTGCGCCTTTTCCGGCGAGGCTAAGGTCTTGGCAAGGGAAGCCACCCGCGATAACGTCAATTGTTCCATTGTACTGCTTTCCATCTAATGTTGTTACATCGTCATGGCAGGGAATATCCGGCCAATGTTTCTTCAATACGGCTTGGCAAAACGGTTCGCGCTCACAAAACGCAACCGTTGTCATTCCCGCCGCTTCGAGGCCAAGAGAAAAGCCCCCTATGCCTGAGAAGAGGTCAAGTACGCGCATTGCGGCGTTCCTTCCTTTTCTGCAATTTCTGATAAGTAACGACGGCCCGATAGCCAAGAGCCTTGGCGACCGAATCGCTGATCCCGCGTTTGCGTTGCAGGACATCGCTAACGTAGGCTTGCGATAGGCCCTGCGCCCCGGCCCAAGCCTTCTGACTTCCGGCTTTCGCGCACGCCTTTTTAAGGAGTTCGATTATCTGGTTTGCGTCCATTTTTATCCTCTTGACAGCTAATTAGCTTATTTATATAACATGGAGCAACGGATCGGTCAACCCCTTTCGCCGAGTAACTCCCCAGCCAAAAGGAAAAGACTATGAAATACGTAGGCAATCTCGAGATCAAAAGCGAAGCCGACGCGAAGAAATACGCAGAAGTGGCCGAAGTCTCCGGCTCCGTGCGCATCCACGCCGCAGGAGCAAGCCTCCCCGCGCTGGCTAAAGCAGGCTACGTGTACATCCGGGCCGAGGGAGTAAACCTCCCCGCGCTGGCTAAAGTCTCCGGCTCCCTGTACATCGAGGCCGAAGGAGCAAGCCTCCCCGCGCTGGCCGAAATCTCCGGCGATCTGTACATCCACGCCGAAGGAGCAAGCCTCCCGGTGCTGGCTAAAGTCTCCGGCTCCGTGTAGATCGGGGCCGAAGGAGCAAGCCTCCCGGAGCTGGCTAAAGTCTCCGGCTCCGTGGTCATCGAGGACGAGGCAGTTAAAATCCCCGCTCTGGCCTAAGTCTCCGGCTACGTGTCCATCTTGGCCGAAGGAGCAACCCTCCCCGCGCTGGCCGAAGTCTCCGGCTACGTGGCCATCCGGGGCGACGGACCAAACCTCCCTGCGCTGGTGAAAGCAGACTACGTGGACATCAGCGCCGAAGGAGCAACCCTCCCCGCGCTGGTGAAGTCCGGCTACATGCGCATCCACGCCAAAGGAGCAACCCTCCCCATGCTGGTGGAGTCCGGCTCCCTGTACATCGAGGCCGAAGGAGCAAGCCTCCCGGTGCTGGCTAAAGTCTCCGGCTCCGTGGTCATCGAGGCCAAAGGAGCAAGCCTCCCCGCGCTGGCTAAAGTCTCCGGCTCCGTGGACATCAGGCCGGAGAAAGCTGATTTCCAAGCGCCAAAACTTTACGCTAAAGGCTTCGATAACTTCCGGTTCTATGACGGAATCTCTTACATCGTTTTATCTTCCCGAAAAAAGGGAGATGTTGAAATCCTGTCTTGCCGAAGGGCGCAGATTAAGGCGCAGAAAATCATCGGCGAAAAGCTATTTATCGCCAAGAAAGGCGATCAGACAGCGCATGCCCTCGATATCAAAACCGCTCTTGAAGAACTGGCGTTCAAGACCGGAGAGCGCGATATCGAGCAGTATAAAAATATGCCGAAGTCTACGTGCAAATCTCCGCAGGATTGGGCCTACGTCTATCGCATGGTCACTGGGGCTTGCCAGTACGGAACGAAAGATTTTATGGAGCGCAAAGGCAAGCTGAAAAAGACCTATACGCTTTCCGAAATCCTTGAAGAAACCAAAGGAGCCTTCGGACACGAGGCTTTCCGGCGCGTCGTCGCCGGTTAGGACTTCCCTTGGCTGGGGAGGGCGGATGGGGTAAAACCCATCTGTCTCCCGGCTTAACCATTAACCCCAAACTGCCATGAAATGTTTTGCATGTGACAAGAAATTAGGAAAAAATCCCGCGCTGGCTGATATACGGGACGGGCAAACGGCGTTTGTAGGGACGGAATGCTACAGGGCAATTAAGGCGTCTGGTGAAGAGGGGTTTCAGCCTGAGAAAGGTGGCCCTCGCCTCTGGACAATACCAAAAGGATTATCGCAAGCGGCACTCGATGATCTTCATAAGAATGCCGTAAGACTTTAACCCCAAAAACGGACATGACAACATACACAAAATTGAGCGAAGTTCCCTTTGGTAAAACCGTTCTATGCAAACATGGCGGCGCGTCGTATTCATCGCTTTTGACGCTTACGCGGATGCACCTATCGTCGGATGGAAAAGCCGTCCGTATTCTACTGGAAACGGAAATGGATAGCAATCAATCTGGACTATGTAGCTTTCGTCGTCTAACTTGGCTTGATGTCGAGGACTCCGATGAAAAGTACATTCCTTTTTCTGAACTTTAATCCCAGAAATTGCCATGCCATATGTAGAAACTTGGTTCGATGCAATAGACTACATCGACGAAATAACAACAGAGCAGCTTCAAAAGGAACTGAAGCGTCGCGGTCATGATATGGGCGAAAAGACAATCGACCTTATCAAGGCCGACTTAGAAGAAGCGTGGGAAACTCGTGACGATGTGATGTTCAACAGGGCATTACGGATGATCGAGAACCCAGAAAACGAGCAGATGCGTATTGATAAACTTGCTCGCCAATACAAAGATTTTATGGAACGTAAACAAGCGGCCAACCACTAACCCCCAGAACCAAGGCACTCAGCAATGCAAGTCAAATTCTACTCACGCTTTGATAGCAAAAAGATCGTCCACATTCAGGAAATTCCTGACGATACGCAAGAAAAGTGGAGGATCAAAGTAGCCCTTGAGTTAGCGGTGAAGGCTAAAGCGAACCTGACCTGTGCGAACCTGCCCGGCACTAACCTGTCCGGCACTAACCTGTCCGGCGCGGACCTGTACACCCCTCCCCTGTCCGGCGCGTCCCTGTCCGGCGCGCACCTGACCTGAGCTAACCTGTACGGCGCGTACCTGTCCGGAGCGTACCTGTACAGCGCAAACCTGACCGATGCGAATCTGTCCGGCGCGGACCTGACCTGTGCGAACCTGTACGGCGCGGACCTGTCCGGAGCGAATCTGCTCGGAGCGGACCTGTCCGGCGCGAAAAACTACACGCCGCCAAACGCAGAAAATGAGATTGAGAAAACGCCGGATGAATTGACAATCAACGGCGTGGTGTATGTAAAGAAATCGGTTTAACACTAACCCCAGAAAACGGAGCAAATCATGATCGGAACAAATACTATCGAAATCAATGACGCCACCATGCTTGCGGCCCTAAACTGCTACTTCGAGATAATCTATAAAATCGTTCCGACTGCTACGGCTGTAGATATGACGTCTGGGGGTGGATGCGGGGGAAAGACCTTCACCGTTACGATCACAGACAACCCATTACGACCACAGAACTGAAGGTTTAACCACTAACCCCTCTGAGGATGAACATGCTCCCGATGCCTCCCAACAATCCCCCTCCCGCCCCTATTCCGACACGCGATGACATCTGGCGGCGCATATTCACGCCGCCCCAGCCGCCACGGCCTACACCGATTTTGTAATCATGTTAATCGAAGTCGCAGATCGCCAGAAAGCCAAGCGCATCATCGAAGATTTGCGCCGCGATTACGAAAACGGCAAGATAGCCGCCCTGTTAGGCATTCCGAAGCTGTATGTAACCTATGCGCAGCATATGACGCACAAAAAGGATGGACGTTTCCTTTGCCCCAAACCCGTGATAAAGAAGATTCTTGAATACGGGGCCATGCTCGGCTTTCGTAGAACGCCAACCCGGACGGCGTAACGAGTCCGGGATGCAGGAGAACGGCTATGACAGTTATTATGCGAGCGAAGATGCAGGTGGGTATGGTTATGGAACACAAAAACCCCGGCGGCGATGTGTATCAGGAAACCCTATACATGCACGCTGTTTGCAAGAACAGCTACGATGAAACGGGCAACGACGAGGATAACACGTTTGCCAAGTGGTCTCCGGGGGCGCATTTGGAGATTAACATCGCTAATCCGGCCCTGTTCGGTAAGCTCAAGCACGGCGACAAGTTCTATGTAGATTTTACCCCCGCAGACGTGAAAGAAGGAGAATAACTATGCTTGACTTGATGAAAGACCTCGAAGCGTTTGCCAAGGAAATTGGCGCGGACATTCACGACCTCTGGACGGAGTTCAAGGCGTTTGTGAGAAACAAGCCGGATGAGGAAGCCCCGAAGGAAACCGCTTCCACGACCGAAACGCCTGTGGTATAATATTGCTAATATGACTGGCCCCTCTGTGCGAAAGCGTACGGGCCAGTTTTCTCCGTCCAAAGGAGTTTTCATGTTATGCAAAACATCAAACTCGCCGCAGCCGAAGTCTTTGGATGGACACGCCGAAACTGCGCACCCTCGGAGCCGCATCAGGAACTAATCATCTGGATTGGCGTTCTGCGCCCCGTCATGGCGCGGAATCTGGTATGGCTGCAAACATGGCCCGATGAAGATTATCTTCATCCCTGACTATGGTAGTCTGTCCTTTTGGAACGCGACGCCGGTATCCATCTCCTCGGCGCATTGCAACAGGCGGATCGCCAAAATCCGCATCTGAATAGAAGTCATATCGCGCTCGTAGGCGGTTCCGTTGATGACGACGCGGAACTGGTCTGGAACAGGAAACGCGAGGAAGTCGGAAGTTTTAATCATCCGGTGTTTCCGCCGGCTCGAAATTGAACCAACGCCTCGATGCCGCCGTTGCGCGTTCATTCACGCGCCACCGCGTCCAGACCCTTCCTTGTTCATCGACCTTAACATCGACATCGTGAATCAGGGAACATTCGCAGCAACCATGCCGGAAGCCCTTGCGCGGGATGTGGAACCATTCGTCCTCGGTGGCTACGGGATATTTCATGACGGCCTCAAGATAAACGAGCGTTCTTCCTTATCCATATCGCCTTTCCGCTCGCTGCCCCATGAACCGCAATTATTGCATTGAAACCGGCGAAATTTCCCAACAAGAGTGTAGCGATACCCGCGATATGCGAGCGCATCGCTTTCACACCTTGGGCAGAGAAACGCAGCCGTCGGGTCTAGGAGATTGGCGTTGGGGTGATTTTCTATCCACGGCTTTATGCGGTTATAAAGCTGGCGCAATATCACCACGTCCTGCTTGCCGTACGCCAGCAATTTATCCCAAGCTGTCTGGTTGCCCATCATGCAGCCGAGAGAGGTTTCAAAACCGCCGGAATGGCCTTTATGCTCAAGGCCCAGTTCCTTGCAAACGCTGGCGAGGCTGTTGGCCTCAAACTTAAAAAACCGCCTACAGGCGGTCAGCGTATCGACAAGGGCCTTCGGTTCAAATGGCCGCATATCGTGCGCGGCCAGACGCGCCGATAATCGGGCGAGATCGAACTTCTTGACGTTATGCCCCACGATAATATCGGCAGATGATAGTAGTCTGACCATCTTTGCGCAGAGGGCCTTGTCGTCTTTTGGCGCGAGGGGGCGTTTGATATGGCGAAGGCTCTCAACATGAACGGGGCCTTCGTCTATGGCGTATTGGAAACAGAGGATAAAGCCAGAGGTCAAAACTTGGTCGGGCGAGATGTGAATGTCATGCCGCCCATAATGATATGAAAGGGTAGGAGCCGTTTCGATATCCAAGTATATGCGGCGCACTATGCCCTCCTCTGTTCTGTTTCAGAGTAGAGCTTGAGATGCTTTAAAAAGTATTTTTTGAGGCCGAGTTCTTTCGCTTCCGCGAGGCTTATTATTTGTTCTGGCTGCTTGGTTTTCATGAAGAAATACCACATCTGTGCAGTTCCGCACCATACATACCACAACGGGCGGTATTAATCCATGAATATATGGTTAACGTCGGAGACGCGTATCTGGAACTCAATAGCGGCCAATAGGAGGTGCAGGGACGCGGCATAAATATCTGCCGCTTGCCTTACGAGTTCATCGGCTTGGCGCGTCAGGCTTTCGGATGTTTTCGGGCGCGGAAACGGTATAACGCTCACCGGCACGCCTTTTCCGCCGCCGCCAGTTTCGCCTCGTAAGCGAGTTGTGCCTCGCGGTTCTCGATCATCGCCTGCACCTTGGCGAATAGGCTGTCCGATATTTGCATCTGTTTTACGGACGGTGCCGTTACTTGCGGAATATGGCAGGTGACGGCAACCGGCTTGTCAACCGGCACAGGCTTGTAAACGATGTCCGAGCCGCAAGCCGTTAGCGCGAGAAGGATGAAGAGGTATTTCATCTTCCGCCCCTTCTGATGTATTCGTTAATCAACCCGTTCGCGGCCCTGCAGTCGTCTTTCCCGACGGGCTTCAGACGGGCCACGGAGCGAGCATAGGCAAGATACTGGCTGGCAGTCGCGTTCGCGGCCCTAATCGCGTCCTGAGCGGCCTGTGCGCGTTCCTGAGAGGCTTTGTGGGCGGCCTCTAGCGCGGCATTGGCCGTGGCGACCTGCGCGGCGAAATCCTCGTTCTTGCTCGTCAGGGCCACGTTGTCTGTCTGGGCTTCCGCGAGATTGCGCTGAACGATGAGTTTGGTAATTTCCAGATAACCGCAAGCGATAAGGAGAACTATTATTACCGCGCCGAGGACGTATTTCAGGGGGCCAACCATAACGCTACCTCTGCTTGCCTTCGCCGGAGAAGGCCCAGCGACTTGTGTCCATCGATCTCATCCCATAGTAGTATGTGGTCTGGCACCGCGTCAAGCGTTCCGCCGTTAATCAGTCTTAACGCCGAACTTGAGGCGAAATTTCCTTGCCCGATATTGTAACAAAGACTGCATAAGGCAGAGAACTGATTGGGGGCCAAGGTAATGTCCGAATGCACGAGTCTGTTGATTGGCGTTTCGGCTTTTACCAGAATATCATCCGCCAGCCGTTCATCGGCGTGGTACTGGTTCCAGATTAGGCCCTCGATGATATCGCTGCCCGTCGCGCCGTAGCCGATTGTCCATATCCCCCTTTGGTCTTGATAACTGTGCAATCTGCATCCCTCAAACTGCTTGATGAGGGCAACACCGGCCTCATTGCACGTCATAAGAGCCATAATGCCAGCCCCCAAACAAAGCCCGTGAGAAACTCGCCCCATTCCGTCGAGCGTTTTTGCAGAGAGGGGAAATTCAGAGGACAATACCAGCCCAATTCATACGCCAAAGGCTGGCCGATAATCAAAACTGCGCAAGCCCGGATAACCCCGTACAGCGCGATTTTATCGTGGAAGGCATACTGGGTAGCCATATAGGGCACAAAAACGATCAGGGCTTGGAATAAGGACGTCCCCTGCATCTCAGCAAAGTTATAAACCGACCGCTCGCACAGAGGCCATGCCGTCCACTCATCTTGCGAGACGTCGGGCAGGAAGCAGCTCGGCCAGCGGTTCTGGGGCATAGGCCAGCGACCGGCATTTTGATCGTAAGCATGGGGGACGGTTTGGGCGGCATACGCCGAGAACGGCAACAAAAACGCATATGCGAGGTCAGGATTCGCGGCGTTCATAAAGATATATGCCAGTCCAAGAGCGCAGCCCCAGAGGATGCGGTACTCGAAATCCAGCATATGAAAGAAGCCGCCGCCGCGAATCCGGTATGCGAAGGCCAATGCGATAGTGAGGAGGGCGTTCATTTGCTCTCGATGAGTTGTTTGATGTTAAGCCTTATCTCATCAAAACCGCGCTCCATACGCTCATCCAGCTTATCAAATCGACTCTGCATCGTATCCTCTTTGGCGAACCGTCTTTCCGCTTCCAGCGCATTGGCAGAAACATTCTTATTCGTCTCAGCCTGATTATCTTCGATCTTGCGGAGACGGGCATTATGACCCCTGAGAACATATCCCCCGATTGTCGTTATAACAGCCGCCATGATACCATCCGTGGATACTTCCATTTTATCCCTCTTGGCTAGCATTTGTACTTGGGGGTTTGATTGTTTGATCCGCCTTCGCCCGCGCATAGGCTCCTGCTGCGCCGCCGCCATTCAGGGCGAGGAAATCCGTTCCGAAATCGTGCGGATAGGCTTTTGTTTGCCATACGACGAATATCGCCATGCCGATAAACGAAATAACCGCAATGGCCCACAGAACATGCGCCAATTCAAATGTCTGATTGTCGGGGCCGGTGAAGATGTTGCGGAGGAAGTTCATACCAATTGCACCCTTAATGCGTCGATCTGGGCGCGAATCGTCGTCATAACTTGCAGCGCGGTCTGCCCGGCATAAGTGGTTCCGGCTTTGAACGTGTTGGCCGAACCCGTCGCGGCCTCCAATTTCATGCGGTCGGTTATGGACTGCTGTAGGTGTTCGATCTGAAACAATATCGCATCGTTCCCGGATAGAGGATTGGTAACATTCCCCGCAGCTACCCAAGCGGAATATGCTAAATCTGGCAGCGGAACAAAAGAATTTCTAGCTACAGAGAAAACTTGTGTGGTGGAGCCATCCAAGCAAAAGTATCCGTCCATAGGTACACCTAAAAAGAAAATGAGGAGATGAAGATATAAAAGTTGTTAGAGGCGTTCCCGCTATACCATGTGATGGTTTGCGTGGTAGAGATAGGAACTCCTGAGGCTGTGGCCCAAAGTGCGTAAGACGACGATATATTATTGACGTACACACCCCCAGCCGCACTAGCGGAGTCAGCCTCGACGCCCGCAATCGTCCCCAAAGATGACCCAGTTACAGCTATATTCCCACCCCATGATTTGGCGATGGGCGGAACGATTGCGGTAGGGCTAACGGTAGTGGTACTGGCAGATGCCGCTCCGTTAAGTGCCGTTTGCTGTTGGCTATAAATCGTCCTTCCGATTTGATGGAATTGAACGAATTGACTGGACGAATTAAGATACAAAACCCCTATCAGAGCAGACGCTGTGTAGCCTGATGGCATGTGGGTGCCACCGTAAACATTCGGCTCAACAAGGTTTGAACAAGATGCACATGAAATTGTGGCAAGGATGCTTGATGTCGATGATGTTGGGTCATAAATCGCATAGACATATATCCACCCAGAAGCGGGAGCAGACCCTACATCCATGCCTCCAGCCCCGGAGCTAGTTAGAGTGAGTGTTTGGGAATAATTAGACAAGTTATATGCCGTCCCGCCAAGGGATGTGGCGACAACGAGTTGATCGGATGTCCATGTCGCGGTCGTCGTGCTTACATATCCCCCTGAAAGGTTAGCCGCCGTTCCAACAACGGGCGGTATGCCGCCCCCTCCCCCTCCACCCAAAGCACTCCACGCTGGCGTTGCCCCCTGATACCCTTCAAAAGCGTTCGTCGTGCTGTTATATCGAATTTCTCCGACTGCGGGTGATGCTGGCTCTTGACCTGTCGTACCCACGGGGAGAAGGGCCGCACCAGTCGTGCTACCCATATCGAGCGCAATCCCGGCATGCGGAGAGGCTGTACCGATTGCCACCGTTCCCGAAGGTGTCGTGCCTGAGGTGGCGAGTCCGGTTCCATAAATCAGATTGCCGATATTGAGCGTATCGCTTGTTCCCGCCGTCCCGACATCCACACCGGAGTTGGTGCCAATCAGGATGTTTCCTGCGCCGCTCGCCAGCGTAGTGCTGCCAACACCCGCACCAATAATCGTGTTGTTTGCCCCCGAAGTCACCAACAAGCCGGTTTCGTATCCGAGATAGGTGTTGCTGCCGCCGCCAGCATTGACGTGGCCCGCTTTGTACCCTAATGCCGTATTAAAGAGTCCGTTGCTTGTTTCCGCGCCGAGCGTCTGGAAGCCCACAGAAACATCATCCGTCCCTGCGACAGCCCCGTAGCCTATTGCAAGAGCGTTGCTGCTGCTGCTGGATTCCGTCTTGGTTGTATTATCACCGCCGATTAGCGTGTTGTAACTGCCCATTGCCAAGCCGCCGTTGCCGACATTTGCTCCGATCAGCGTGTTGTTCGTCCCTGTCGATACAGCCGAGCCAGCGTTCGCACCGACTGCCGTATTGCTGCCACCCGTAGCCAACTGAAGGGCCGCGATGCCAACCCCCGTGTCGTTCGTCGCTGCGGTCGCTGTGTAAAGCGAGTTCGCGCCGAGCGACGTGTTGTTCGTTCCCGTCAGGTTATGATACTGCGAGAAATAGCCGATAGCCGTATCTCCGGTGCTGGTAGTCGCAAGCTGCAATGCCGCCGCTCCAACGGCTGTTGGCGGCGTGCTGGCGGTCGTCGTGTCTTGGCATGCCCCATCACCGAAACACGCCATGCTGGACACAGAGACAGCGGCGGAGCAGCTTGCGTTTCCATAGCAATTATTCGCACCGCCCCCAATGTTGGCGGTAAGCGCGTCCCAACCGAAAGCGTTGTTATTGTTTCCCGTCGTGTTGGCTTGCAGGGCGATATTGCCTACTGCGGTATTTTCATAGCCGGAGGTAAGGGCTTGGAGGGCCGTGTAGCCGAGGGCAGTGTTATTGATTGCCGCTGTGGTGAGCGTGCCGTTGCCAATCGCGCGGTAGCCAATTGCCGTGTTTTCATAAGCTGCGCTCGATGTTTGTCCTGAGAGGGCGGAGGAACCGATAGCTATACTCGCGCCAGCGGTACTATCAGATGTTGGGGTGAACGTAGAACCCAATTCCGAAGTTCCCGTTCCCCCATTCGCAACGGGCAGCACCCCCACCGCATTTGATGCGTTTGGGGTATTAGAAACGGCTTTCAATGCCGCATAAGAAGGAGATGCAAGCCCAAGCAAAAACACGAACGCAAGTAATTTTTTCATTTTAACTACCTGCGCCCAAATGCAAGATAAGGCTTGTTGTTGATGTGTCTGTGATGGCTGAGAAATATTGATTGCCGTTGGTTCCAACCGTAAGGGTACTCCCAGCCGCCACATAAACCTGATTGGTTCCAGCCGCCGATGCCGTGTTGACCGCAACAACGCTTGAATTTCCAAAGGCAATCTGGGCGCCTTGAGTGCCATTATTGACTATCATGCAATCGGTCAAGTTTGGATTGGTCGTCATCAATGCTGCCGCCGATGCCGTCGTGCCAATAGAGGTATTCACGACCTGTATGCCACATGTGAAGTTCTGGACGAAGTTGGCTATTCTCATTCTATGTACCTGCTACAAACGAGGGTTCAGTTGGGAGAACTGTCGATGTTTTATCCGTGCCGTTGGCGATATTTCTGAGTGCCACAACGTAAGCCGACCAGTCTGACGGAACCGCGACACCCGCAGCCATGCAGCGCATGATTTGACCGGATACGCCCGTGACAATGTTGAGTTGTGCGAGAGCTTCTTGGGGAAGATAGTTAAAGACAGGGGGGTTGGAAATAATGGATTGTGCAGCTTGTTTCTGCGCGTCCGTTGCTTCTGGCTTGAACCAGATAACCCCATCCGAATTAACCCCATCTATCGGACAAACAGCGGCTATGGCGTCGTTAAGTTCTGCAAGTGTCATGCGAATACACTCCCTTCAATTCCTGCGTATAATGAAAATGCAGCTGTTGCATACCATGTCTGAGTATCTGCGCCCGCGCCACCTTCCAGCCAAGCAAGATAGTGAACGCCCACCGAAGGTATGCCAACAAATTTTGCCGATGTAACGGAAAGCTGGTTGGTGCCGACCGTTACTATTCCTGCTAAAACACCAGTAGCGGCGGCTGTAGTGCTATCAAGGCCAATCGTAGAGGCAACAGTACGGAGGACTCCCGACGACACAACCTCTAATCCACCCACAGAAGCCTCGACAGAATCCTCTGCGACACCAACTACAAAGTTAAGCTGGTTAGATGTGCTGCCATTAGCTTGCCGCAAGGTAGCTGTTGAATACGTCCATGATGCCGTTGTCTCTTTCCTCGCCATCGAACGCTTGATGCGGTTGTAATAATTCCACAAATAACGGTTTGCTACACTATCCTCGGTCGTCGTGGTCGCCGTTGTGTAGAATGTGCCGAGATAGCGGCGTGTTAATGCGCCTGTCTTTGAAAGCACGCCATCTTGATAAGCCAATGTCGTTGCGCGGACGGTTCCGCTTGTCCATGCCAGAAATTCAAGCGCCGGAACGCCTGAATTGTCATAACAAAACACATCATACGGAAGGCCGCTTGTCAGGGTACCGAGTGCAAGAGAAAATTCTGCACTTGTCCGCAAGTTCCAGCGTGTGCCGTCATAAAGTGCAATACGATTGCCTTTATATGGCGTGCAGTAAATCGTGATCGCACCCGTCACATCTCCTGTTGTGACAGGAGTGCCACTTGTCAACGTCAGACGAAAATCATCAATACCTGACAGAATGCTGTTAGCAAACTGGTTGGTTGAAACTTCGGTGGAAACGTCACCTTCAGACCCCGTGGTTGCCGTCGTTCCATTGGGTAGCACGGCAGTGCTGACTAAATTATTAGAGCCATCGGTTGCTATAAGTTCGGATGCCGTGAGCCCGGAAATATTTAATGCTGTGAGAGTGGGCGCCGACGCGTAAACCAATTTCCCAGTTCCTGTCGCCCCGGTCGATGTCACGCCCTCAAATGTAGTGTGACCCGTAACAGCCAAATTTCCGCTTATCGTCCCCCCCGTCAGGGGGAACGATCCCGGCTGCAACGTAGCAACTGATATAGATAATACCCAATCACCATTCGCTAAATCCGTAGCCCAGACGCCGGAAGTATTACCCTGTGCCGCGACATAGATATTATTCGTATATGCGCCATTCACACCGTCCTGAACGATGTCACCGAAGTTATAAGCGGTTCCTGTTGCCCAGACCCCGCGATACGCGCCCGTTCGCGCAGAGACTTGCTGGATTTGCATTTCCAACGTATCAAGGGCAGCCTCCACCGCAGCAGGATAAAAGTTGCCCTGATTCGACAAGGATGTTAATTGTTGCAACGGCAAAATGCGCTGAACGGTCAAAGATGTGCCGTTAGCAATCGGAGAACCAACTAAAGGATATTCAATCGAAAATGAATTGCTCCATAACTGACCAGTCGTAGGAGGATTGATTGTCAGTGTGTATTGGCTGTCTTGAAGTATCGTCGCAACACCATCAGCATTGGTATAGGTGACGAATATATAATTGGAGGCATCAGAGACGAATGAAAAGTCCCAGACAGAAGTGACGCCATTGCCGAGCAAGACCGCGACGCTCTGTGTGCTAGATATGGTCAAAGGTCACTCCACAAGGGACATTTTCCTCCGCATCCTATCATGCAACCGCTTTGATTTCCATAATCTTATTGTTTGTTTGTAGGTGTTTGTGGGTGTTTTTATTGAGTGTGAAGTTTCCGTTTTGCCGCGTCTGCATCCGTCATTATTTGATGATATTTATGTCCCAATCTTGACGCCGCAATATCCCGCGAGGATGTGACGTAATACGAGACTTCTTTCGCTTGGTCGTAGTGGGAAAGTTTATTGAAACTAGGTGTCTGTAGCAGCCCCTTACCGTTATCTTTCCACAGCAAGTCTTTCAATATCAAACCAGCAGAAACCGCATACTCATGGTATTGATCTGGCGTCAGTTGGACGCCTTTGATATTTGACGGGACAGATTTTATGCCAATGTCGAGTTGATTAAGTTTCTGGATAATCGGATTATTCATGTTTATCGAAACACCCATATTCGAGCCACTCGGCAATGGAGTTCCAAGAAAATCTACTTTCTGATCTAGCATCATTGACGCCAGTGGAACCCTGTTCGCTATCTTTGGCGCAAGCCCCCATAAATTCATCACGCCGTTACTCGTAACGGAACGCGCACTCAAATCGGTTTGTTGGCGCATCATATTCATGGCAGCAGAATATGGAACAAATCCCGTTGCAAGGTTTTCCGCATACATCCAAGCTCTGTGGGGATCTCTTGCCGCACTAACCAGATTGGATAATCCGTTCATCCATGTATCGTTGATGATGTTCTCGCTGAAACTCGCAGCCAAACCAGCGGCGATATGCGTTCTTTCATCTTCCGCAAGATGTTTGATGCCACTTGCGAAATCAACCGTCATGCAGATAAGGGGAGCCATTTCCCCGAGCCATTTCCTGACAGGGATATAGACACCACCGATGTCAAGGCTATAAGGACGCCATCCGGTTGCTCTAGCGGCCTGCTGTTCGTTGTAGTCACTTGGGCCACCATCTGTGATGAAACCGCTTAAACCCAATCCAAACGCAACGGTAGCGGCACTCGCACCCAACATCATTTTTGCAGTTGCGTACTGTTTGGCGATTGCACCGTTACGTCCCGACAAATCATCTCTGACGGATTGCTTGATGAACCCAAGCGGAGTTGTCTCAATCAAACCGCTATCAATCATGTTGACGCCAATTTTCGCAAACGGCATCGCAAGGCCGGTTGCAAGTCGGAGAACCGGAAGGTTATGGCTCGTCAGGATAGACAGGAATCTATCAACTTCAGGGACGGATGATTTAATGTAAATATCGCGCAATGCCATTTCATGGGCGTACTGCATAACATCAAGTGGCGGCTTTTGCGTGTACTGTGTCAGGTAATCGTTTAATTCGTCGCCATCCAAGCCTTTTTTCATCGCGCTCTGGAACGCTTTCTCTCCAACGCGCATCTCGTAATTGACCGAGTAAGAAAGCGTATGGATGCCCTGTATGCTGCGTTCAGAGTATGTCAACGCATGACCGACTTTGCCAGGTAAGGATTGCTTGTAAGCCTTGGTTCCCGATTCCGCTGCTTCCGTAAGATATTTATGGATTGCTGGATAGTTCTCAGCCTGTTGTGCCGCAGCATCTTTATCGGCGTTTGCCAACACAAGATTTTCGTCTATGTCGGACGCCTTGACGTTCTTGTCTTTTACTTCTTGTTTAGCGGCATCGAGCGAATCCTGCACGGCTTTCTTGCGCGCCTTAATATCTTCTTTTGAAACCCCTATATTCACGTTCTTGTTCTTAACTGAACGCAAGAAGGCTTTTTCATCTTTCGATAAATCGGAAGCCTTATTCTCGAAGATCTCATCAAGCGCGACACGAACCAGTCCATGAACAGAACCACGCATGAACGGAACACCTGATTTCATGGCTGCGCGTGCCACAGGGAAGGCGTTCTCGGTTGCTCTCTGAACGACACTCAGCATGTAGGGGATTTGCCTTAGCGTAACTTTCGCATTATCGGCTTTTATCCCTTTCTCAGCGTTTTCCTTTATATCGCCAGACAATTTTCCAGCCAAAACCGCCATCGGCGTATTAACCAAAATACGCCCATAAATCTTCACATAGTTGGATGCAAGATACGCTGCGTGAGTGAGTGGGTTTGAAAGGATATTGTTCCTGAAAAACGCAAGCGTAGCATCCTCGAAAGCCGCATATCTGCCAGTTCTCATGTCTGTGGCGAACTCTGCCTTTTGAACTGGGTCTTGAATTGTGTCCATAAGTTTCGCTTCTTCTTCTAGCTGAAAGAGCGATTTACTTGTGACGCTTCTTATGAGGGCATTAACATCATCAACATTTTCTGTGCTGACAACTTTTTGCAGTTCATGTCCAGCATGCGCCCAATCAGATTGTAATTCAGCGCGAATCCTCGCGGCTATTTTCATTTGTTGTGTGATGCGAAGATACGCCAACATGTCTTTAGCAGAACCTTTAGCTGCGGCTCTCAACTTGACGTATTCTTCTGATAATTGCACCAACATTGCCTTATTGGCGGCAATCAGTTTTTTCTGCACATAAGCAGCCTCTCCGTATCTCGCATCCAAGAAATCTGAATTTCTTGCCACAAGTTCCTTCAATGCCTCCATTGCATCGTGGCTCGTATTAAACTTATCAAACCGGAAACGATTGTTGTCGTCCAGCAGGCGTGAACCTTTACCTGTAGATTTTACAGGCTCATCAACGGGTCGTTCTTCGGTATCCCCGCTTGGCTCTCCTGCTGTTGTTCTATCGGCGTTTCCTGTGGCGCTACTTGGTTCAGTTCCGGATTCTGCTGCTGGTCGTAACTCAGGGCTTTCTGGCGTAGCTGCACTTCCGCCTGCGCCGACCTCTGTAGGTTCTGGCGTAGTGGTGTCTGAGGTAACTGGGTCAGCCCCTGCGCTATTTGCTGCGCTTCCGCCAGTTTCTTCTGCGCTTGCGATAACATTTTCTGCCTCCTTGTCGCCATGCTGTTCGGCGGTTGATTTTATCTCACTACGGATATTATCGGCAACATCGGTTGCTTTCTCTGGGGGCGTCTCTTTCGCATCCTGTTCGTGTAAATCAGCAAATTCTTTTCCACCTTCCTCTTTCGGGGAAATAATCGTTTCGTTTTTCTTGCCGAGCATCCTGTCAAATACTTGACGGACATCATCGTTAATCTGTACTTTCTGATCCGGTATATTAGCAACAGACTTATAAATATCCGTGAACATTTTCTTAATCTTAGCAAAAACACCTGCCATTTCTTCGGTTGGCGCGTGTCCCTCAAGGAAATACCTCTCGAAACCCCTTGCGAAAGATTCGTGCTGTAATCGCGTAAAGCCGCTGAAATTGCCCTTGGATTTACCGAGCCATTCCCTGATTTTAGCAACATCATCAACCAGTTGCTTTGGTGCGCCTTCTTCCGAAGCGTACTTAACCATTATGTCAAGAAAGTGGTGGGCGCTTTCATGGATAAAGGTTGAGGCATCGGCGGTTTTCATCAAGCGGATGATTGATCTGCCGGTGCTGGATATATACGAAGGTATGTAGGAGCCTTTTGCCTTTTGCTCTAGCGCACCTTTTTGGGCAAGTTGCTTGGTTCTCTCGCCCTGTTTGAGAACATCAGCGCCTTCCCTCTTATACCAATCCTCAATCGTTCCCTTTGCACCACCATATAAATCCGACATGGTTTGAAAGAAACTAGTTATAACATGCGCCTGTGTAGTCGCCTCATCCGTGCTTCTGCCAGCCGTAGTAAGTTTCTGAACGATGTCGCCAATGACATTGTTGCGCATCGTGTCTTGTGGCGTTGTCTGCTCCGGTTCTTTCTCGCCTTCCGGTTCTTTCTCTCCAACAACTTCGCCAAGATACGGTTCTGGGTTTTCTTTGGCGACATTAAATGTCGGCTCTGGAACCGTCTTTGTTTCCGGCACCTGTTGTTGAGCGTCCTGATATGCCTTATTCACATCACTGGCTAAACCGTTTTTCTCTCTTGCCAACTCGCCGATCTGATTCCTAACCATCGTCATGTCAGGTGTATCTTCTGTCTTCTTGCCATCCACAAGATCATTAAACGCATCGTTGGCATCGGATATTTGCGAACGTAAATCAGCGACCTTTGCGGCCTTGTTCTTCGTAAGTCTATCTTCGACACCATTCACCTTATCAAGAATAGCTTTTATTTGCTCATTATTGGTATCGGTCAAATCATCGACTTTCCCCTTTGCCCCCACAACATCAGGGTCGCTCATTATGTTGTCATCGCGCTTCTGCGCTAAATCGCTAACCCAACCATGAAGCCTTTGAAGTTTGGCAGAAATAGCATCCCATCTGTTGAAAATCTCTGGATTGTTCTGCCTGACAATATCGTGAATTGTCTGTGGTTGCTGAACGGCAACGGGCGATACTTCCTGATTAGGCGCAACAGGCTGTCTATTGGCATCCTGAATGATTGGCTCGTTAAAGTATTGTTCGTCGGTGCCATTCGCTTTTGTTTCATTCAGGCGCACCACAGTATCAGGTAACTGAATGTTGTTCCATGTGTCAGAGCCTGAATATTTTACAGTTTCCTCGCCAATCGGAATCCCCTCCGCCGCCGCCAATATCTGCCAAGATTGTTGCCCAAGGTCTATAGAATCCTCTTTGCTAAACCCCATCCCTTGGGCAATCATTTGCACGGCAGCGCCACCACCAGATATTGCCATCAGTCCAGCGGGAATTATGGTAAGACCGCGCATAATCGCTTCAATGGGGTTTTCTGTGCTTGTGCCGTTTTCATCAACCTCTGGCTCAAACGATTTCATCGTTGCTCCGAGTTGATCGACATACGCACTTTGTATGAACGCTTTGGCGTAAGGAGAGATTATGTCGGATGCTAAAGTCTCTAAATTCTGCAAGCCTTCTTTATAATCTTGTGAGTTTTTGAATGATTTATAATCGTCACTTACCACTTCATCTTGTAGTTGATCTGCCGCAGTTGGTGGCGCGATAATCGCTTTAACTGTATCAGCAACGTGACCATCCAATGCGTTTCCAAGATTGCCAATCGCATCGAAAACAGTTTTAGCCAAACTTCCGGCCTGATTAACGGCCTTATCAACCGCCATCATTGCCTTGGCATTTTCTGGCGCAGATTTTAGTACTGACTGAAAAGCGTCCCTATCAATGGGATTCATTGTGGAAACGTAATCATCAACCTCTTTTTGTTGCTGAATTGGGGCTTGCTCTGCCGCATTTTTCGTTATCGCTTCCGGCGACTGCATATATTCTGAAACATCATTCTTGAATGACGATTCATCAATGCTGTCCTGTGCAACGCTCTTTTGAGCGTCGGCGGCAAACGCTGCTACATCGGCATCAGATTCATGCGCTAAAACGGGTGGCGAAGGCTGTTGCTGCGCCGCTACATCAGAACCAACTGGCTGTTGTGCATCTTGTACGGGCGTAGGAGCATTATCCATTCCGCCAGTAGGTTGTTCTGGTACGGGGTCAAATGGGTCAGCCATTATTGATTACCTGCCAACGGTACGCTTGGGCGCGGTTTCCACCCCATTGATCGAGCCTCAGCCATATATGCGCGTAACTTCTCAGGGTCGTTCTGTACTTTTGAAGCATCGTAAAGCACGTCCTGAAGATTTCTCGGCCTTGTTTCTGGTGTGGATTTAATAATCACAGATTGCGCTGTTGATGGCATCGTTTGCAGAACATCGTTGCCAATGTATTCTTTATTCTGAGGGTCAAAGTATTGGGAGGGCGGAATCTGCGCCGCCTCTCTTTTTTGAATGGCGGTTGTCAGCACGGGTATTGCCGCATCCCAAGCTTTCTTGCCTTCGATATCAAAAGAACCCGTAACCATCTGATCTTTGATTATATCGAAAGCCGCTTTCTTCCTTGTACTGAAATCAGTTTTTTCATTCAAATCTTCCTTGATTTGCTTTAAGCCGCTTCTCGTTAATTGGGAGCCATCTGCCAAAGAAATAACCTGAGACAGGTTGGTAACATCGCCTGACTGGATTTTTGCAAACGTGTTCCAGTACTCCGTACCGTAAGTTTTGCTGTCTTTGCTGCCAAGCAATCCGGTTGATAGTGTTCTAATAGCCTTGGGGTTTTCAACCTGTAATCTACTCCATGCCGATTGAACATCTGGACTTGCAGCAAAAAGCTGATCTTTCGTGGTCGGTGCAACACCTTTGGTAAAATCTCCATTGACGCCGCGAGTTACCAAGTCAAGATCAGCATCATTGGCTTTCTGGTAGGATTCGATGATGGAGTCCATGTGTTGTTTTGTATGAGCCACTGTTGTATCGACAAAATCAGGGTCATTGGGGTTCATCTTAACGGCTTCATTCTTCGCATTATCCAGAAGCGTAGCGTAATTCGCCTTATAATAATCAGCAATACTTGGGATAGCCTTTCCATCGGATGCTATGGATTGTGGTTGTGCGCCATTTGCTTGCGCCGTCTGTGGCTGCGAAATTGTTTTCTGCAAATCGTCAAGTCTTGCGTTCCATATAGGCAGATCGGCAGCATATTTAGCGGGGTCGTTTGTCGCCAATCTTTGATATTCCTGACGACGCAGATCAATCAATTTCTGTGGGTCGCCATTTGCCTGCGCTAATAATGTTTTTGTTTTATCGACACCCATATTCACAGCACTATCCACCGCAACAGCAGCAAGCGCAGGAGACATATTTGCTGCACCTATCTTGTCTGCATAGCGCGTCTGAAGAATGTTTCTGGCTTGGTCTTGTGTTATATTTTTAACATCAATATCTGGATTGCTCTCCTGATTAACTCCAAAATTAGTTGGCCCCTTACCCCCATCATTCGTAACGAAACCGCCCTCATGGTTCATCACGAAATCTATTGGCGATACTGAGCCGCCCAATCCTTTGCCATAAACCAAATCGTTATAGCCTTGCGTTGCCTGTCCCAAAACATGATCTGAAATGCTTCTTGAATTAAAGTCATTAATCTTTGGAGCAAGTTTAACTTCTAAATCGCGGGCGTCTTTTGGCGTCAAGGAGTCTTTGTATGTGTCATAAGTTTTAATCGCAGACGGCATATCGTTGTTAGCGATTGCAGCTTCCACGACATTCCCGACAATCTGTCCAGTAATCTGGGCTTGCATATATGGAATTGTCGAATTTGGGTCTTGCCCCTGATCTAGCCCACGTTTAAGCGTAAGGGCATTTGCAGATTGTATATTCTGCGCAACGGCATCTGCATTGCCATAATTGTGGGCAGCGGAATCAGAAAACGTGCCAAGCATGGCATCATGAGATTGCTGCTCGAAATTCTCCTGTTGCCGCATCGCATACATGGAAGAATTATCAGTTTCCATCATGGCGTGACGCGCCATAAACTGGCTCATAATCTGCGCTTGATATGGGCCGCCAGCGTTCGAGATAAACTTGTCCCTTAAATCTTGAATATCGGCTAGATATTGTGGCTGCGCCTTAACCGCATCCATCCCCTTGTTCTGCATGAAGTTGGCTTTTAATTGAGCCGCAGCCGGAACAAATTGATTGGCGAGAGTGTTTTCTGCCTGCGCCTCTGACGCCTGCATCATAAATTGTCTGCTTATATCTAAACTCGCATCCCCACTCCGTTGTTCCGCCTCGCCGACTTGTCCGCCAAACTCATTGGGGTTAGCGCGTGTCTGATTGGCATCGTTGGCTGGTACGCCCTCAGCGGGAGTAACGCCCGCGATTGGATTATAAGGAACCTGTGCGCCAATGGGCATTATTGATAACTCCCAGACGGGAATAAACTATTCAAGTTGATTGACTGATCATAATTAATACCGCCATATGCTTCAGGGATAGTCAGATAATTCGATGTAGAGTTAGGTTGCGTCATATCACCACCCGTTGGCCCCATATTGCCAGTTCCACCCGTAAATTCGGCATATTGGGCAACACCTCTGAGCAATCCACTGGCTGCATTTGTAAACCCAGCCGCCTTTGCATATCCAGCTTCCGAGGTATCCAGCGCAGCCTGCCCCAAATCCTGCGAAGCCTTGGTCTGAAACCCATAAGCCTGACGTGCCGCATTAGAGCGAATATTCGCCAGATTCAATTCACTCATCTCATTCTGGCTTTTTTGCACAGCCAATGCCGACCCTGAATCGACATCAACGCCATTGGCTGCTTGGGCAACTTTGATATTCCCAGCCTTTTGCTGTGCCTCAAGACCAGCTATACCGTATTGTTGTTCTCCTTCCGCACCAGACCATTGGGCGTTCTGCGTTTCAAGGGCAGCATTTTGTTTGGCTATGGCGGCATTGTACTTGGCAGCAGCCGATGCAGCATTGCCCTGTTGAATAGAACCAAAAGCACTTAGAATGCCGCTTCCTAAACTGGCATATCCGGCTAAATCTCGATTTGATGTACCCGCCATGACTTACCTTAACCGTTTTTATTAACTATTTCAATTCTACTTCTCATCGGGTGAATCCCCAATATCGCAATAGCCGACCACGGCATCAACATTAAGGGGCAATGGATAACTCTGCTGGACGGCGATCTGTCCCCTAACATTCCAATCGCCACCGATATTCTCGAAATAATCACCCGTAAACAACGGTATAGGCTGTCCCATTGGGATATTCTGGTTTAATTCCTTAACGGGAATCATATTAACCCAAGGTACGTTAACATTCCCTGTTGTTGTGGAGGCGTCCACCTGATTACTGCCAATGCTTACACCTCTGGTCTCATGCACCCGAATCCCAGCCGAAGGAATGGTTTTACGCTTCGTCTGCACAGTATTACCCGGCATTGAAAGTTCAAGATAAACCGCCTGTAATTGAGGCAAAAAGGCTAACCCAACGCACACAATAGATGCTGGTGACTGGAGGGTTATAGAGCCATTTGTAACAATCTGCGGCACAATCACACCGCCGTCAGCCAAACCTGTCACCGTCAGCCCTTCCAGATGATTTAATCCCGTGACTGTCGATATAGGTGTTGCCAGCGACCAATTTCCTGAGATGGCTGGGATTGGCGTTAGATTGGGGTCATTGGGAACTGTTGCCGTAATTGGCCTTGTGATATTTGCCGTTACTTGTGTGCCAGATGTATAGGTAACTATTGTCGCCGCTCCGTTACCCATCCGAATAACATCGCCAACCATACCGGAATTAAATACGGAAGTAGAAGCCGTGAAAACCACATAATTGGTGATAAGCGGCGAAGCCACAGCCCCAGTTCCTGTGGGGTCATTAATAATTATCTTTGTATATCCCGGTGTATATTTAGTTCCACTCGTTAATGGCGTTATCGCGGTAATAACGCCACCCACCTGCGTCACAGAGAATGTTGCCCCCGTTCCAGTCCCGATTGAATCAACAGCTTCAGCCGTAGGACTGGTATATCCAGAACCGCCGTAAACAATTTCGACACCAGTGATGTTCGATGTTCCCGTTGCAGATGCGGCAGAAAGAGTGGCGGCAGGATAAGAAATTGGCGTCGAAAGACCGGCATCAACGGCAAAAACATTTTCAGATGATACCCACAGACGATTATCAAACCGTTCGTGATAATAAACCCAGTTGCCACGCACATATCTCTGTACGATTACATATACAGCATCGACAGGCGGTTCTTCAATAGAACAGACATTAATAAATAAACCATTAGTATCATGCCGCGCCCATCCTTGTTCTTCCTGCTCCGCAATATAAGTCAGAGAAAGCATCGTGCCATCATCACGAACCGTCCAGATTAACTTGCTTGGCTTCTCGGCATACGCCCAATTAACGATTGTATAGCCATCAAACAAATGGTTAGAGAAAATCGTAATATCCGTCCCTGTGTAGATGTTGGCAAAAAAGTTATAAACCAGATCATAGATGATGCCATTATTCTCGCGCACAAAGAGAATATGATAGTTAATCGGTAGGGGCGCACAAGTTGAAGAACACCCATATCTCGTTTGCGGCTGCACATCCTGCGTCGCTGGAGATATACCGCCTGATGCACCGCCGCTTAACTGCCAAGCACCACCGCCCGTGAAAATAACAAGTCCCCCCGGCATGGGTGTCATAAACTGGACGCCATTCACCTGCTGCGACCACGGAGTGCCGACAATGGCATCCGATGCTGTGGTAGGAATTGAACTATCCATATTCGTATAAGCGCCCGGCTGGCTCATATAATAGGTGTCAGGATTATTTTGCGTCGAGGCATAAACGCGACGTTCCTGAAAATAAGCTGCTGCGCCCGGGTTGTTTCCGGTTAAAGGGCTGAATGTCAGAGTTGCAGTCGCGCCACTCGCGCCCGATTGCGAGAAAGCTATCGTGTCGCCGGATGCGTAATTCTTGCCGGGATTTATAATATAAAATCCGTTAAGACCACCACTCAAAATGATGGGAACGCCAACAAAACCAGACCCATTTGCCGTTGTTATTGTATAGGTTACACCCGCCTGCGTATAACCAGTTCCAGCCGCAGTAGGTACAACATCTATAATCTGACCGGGCGCAAATGGATTGTTGTTAAGGGGAGGCGTATGTGTAAAATCGGCGATGATATTAGTATCGACAAATGATGTCCCCAAAGCCGTCCCGACATAACCATAAGGCACACCGACTTGAACAACATTCGTTCCTGTCGCATAATATGGCGTTGCCACATAAACATTATAACTTGACGCCCCAGCAACGGGCGACCAAGTGATGGTGTTGCTACCAGCGTTCACCGAAATATCGTTATTTTGCACATAGGCGATGTTGGAGGCTATGCTTTCAGAACCCGTTGCAGAATCAATCGCGGTAACGACATAAGAATACCATGTGTCCAGTGTCGTTGATGACTGCGCCGTCGCAGCACAATTGGTCGGCGCAGTTATTGTGGATGAAAACGCCGTAGCCGTTAAAGTCCAATTATCACTACTTACACGCTCTAAATCATAAGGCGCATATTCCGTCAGCGTCGCCTGATTCCAACACGTTAAGCTCATTTCGTTTGCAGATTGAACAAACTTTAGATAAGGAAGATCAACAGCAGCATAAGGCGTTGTGAGTGTATAGATTCTCGCAACCGTTCCGCCTGTTGAAGGTGTTGCCGATGAAATGACATCCCCGAATAAGCTCTCAAGCGTAAAAGTCGTTGAAGATGGGACGGTTCTTACAACCCATGTCAGTCCACTAAACCCGGTATTACCGTTATCGTAGACCCAATCGCCAATGCTGTATCCATGATTGCTTGATGTCGTGAAAAGCCCGGCAGAACTAACGGATGTCACCGTCACGGTAGATTCGGTCACATATCCGCCTTGATAAATGACGCGCATATAGTAATCGCCAAATTCAAGATCATAGGCTTGAAGGACATTAAACTGAAATGGGATTGGGCGTGGCGCACCGGAATTTACAGGCGTTCCATTTGAGACATTATTGACGGTCGCACCACCTATATTGGGCGCAGCCTGTTTGCACATTCCGATATAAGCCAATCCAGCACGGGAGGAATATCCACCTTGAAAATTCACAAACCCATTCCGCATCGTCGATGCGCCAAATTTATATTTTGGATGAGTAACGCGCCCCCACATTCCGGGGGACAATTCACCAGCCACAAAAGCCTCTTGCATGACGGTAAATTTAGTCATTTTACATCGGCCATATCATTGACGAATCATAATTTAGAAATGGGGTATTGAACCCAATATAATTAACTCCACCGCTACGGGCTTCAATCCAACTTGCTTCCCTTTCCTGAGAAATACTGCCCTCGTTCGCGTCCATTGCCCTTGCTTGAGCGATCAACCTCTCCGCACTACCTATCTGCATTGTCATTAATGACTTATCAAGCGATAGCGCAGGCACAAGATACGCCGCCAGCGACGCAACAAATGCCTGTTGAAACAAACTATCCCAGAATTGCGGATTGGGCTGATTGACCGTATAAACCGCCTGAGCTTGGCTAAGATTAGTCAACACAACCTGTGCGGCATTTCCAAAAGCATCAGTTCCATATGCAACTTCGTAACGCGCATTTGGGCCATATCCAGTCGGATTGTTTATAATGGGAAATATAGGAATGCCGCCAGATTGAAGAATCGCGGGAGGGGGCAATATCTGGCGAATAAACAAGGAATCGCCCGGAACCTGATAAGAATAACGCCAAGGATTAGGCGGGTATGGTGTCGTCGTACCTTGGGGATTTTCAGGAGTACCGGCAGCAGCCGCTATAAGTGAAAGGGCGGCCTGTTTGCGGAGACAATTCCATTTCGCAGAACGCGCAAGCGACTCGAAAACCGGGGTTATGAAGATACTTGCTGCATTGGATTCAACGGAACCTTCATTGAGACTTTGAACTTGCGCCCTCGCACCTATTGATGCAAGTGACCTGTTTGTCATATCAATGATTGATCCAGTAGCCATGATAGCCCCCTATGGGCTATTCAGCCCCATTCTCGTCATCAAATTCATCGTCCTCAGCATCTTCGTCTTCCACCTTTCCATGTGTGGCCTGAAGATTCAGACATATATTCTCGCCCGTCTTGTGAATCCCCACAACCTCAGCCAACAGATGCAGATGGATATAATTGCCAACCTTGCAGTCGGCATCGTCGCAATCCAGTCCCAGAGCCTTTAGTTCATTATTCTGTAAGGTAATGCTCAACCCAAAAGGATAATTGACGGGCGCGTCTTTATCCGCACCGTCCATCGGCTCCATAGCCAAATTTTTATATCCCTTGAACATCCGTTATCCTTAGGTTGCAGAAGTGCTAAACGGTGTAGCAGCCGTTCCGGTTGACTTCGTAATACCGTTAACCTGCCACAGATTAGCCGCAATGTCCTGAAACTCAAGTTCATCGCCAATGAAGCCACCCGTCGTCGATCCATTCATGGCAATAGAAAGATAGGTTGCGGCAGGAGTTGCATTGTACCCCGTCACGGTCGCACTATCTTCCGTAAACACGTTGCCTTGAAAATAATCAGCAGCGCCACCAGAAAGGATTTTGTGTGCGTTGCTCGTAACGGTCGTGGTCACGACAAACTTGAATTTCGCACCAGAACCAGTCGCGGCTGGAAGCGTAACTTTGTTGCCCGATGCCGTACCGAGAGTAATGGTCTGACCGCTATTGGCATCAGTGAGGGTGAGGGTCGCAGCCGATGCTTGAGGGGCAATAGGAAGTTGGGCAATTTGAGCAGTCGTTACTTTTTCTTTTTCGCCAGCGGGTTGTCCATTAGCCGCAACACCGAGAACATGAAGAATTTCTGTTCCAATAAGAGTCATATGGCTTACTCCTTCACTAAACCGTTAGTGCCAGCTTCATCGCCAGCGGCCATTTCTTTTTCATGCGCGGTATGCATTGCCTTGCGTTCCTTTTCATGGCGGCTATGCATTTCCTTCTTGTCGCCCTTTTTATGCATCGCATGCTCATGTTCGTGCTTGGCATGCATAATATGACGATCATTACTATGACGTGCCATCATTTCATCGTGAACCGGCATATCACCGACCTGACCGTTTTCCTCATTGGCGGTTCTTTCAGCTTTAGTAGGGCCAGCGCTTTCCTCAACCTTGCCGCCCTCTTTCAGCTTGGGGGATTTTTCGTACATATCCTTGGAACTTTTGCCCTTGAACGCCATGATTTATCCTTTCGAGTACATTGTACGAAGGACATTATGTCCTATCTGGTGAGACTTTTTCTTGTGATGAAAACCTTCAAGCGTTTCGGCGAGATTAGCTTCCTTGCGAATAGTCGGATTCTTTGAATGAGTGGCAGCGCGTAGTTTGTCGGCAGGTATTTTTTCGCTTTCTTTAATGCCAAGATGGGCATGAAGTGCGTCGGGATGTTTGAGCGCATTATTGATCCACTTACCCATATCACCCTCTAAACAGCCGCACCAACTTCAACAGGAGTCTGTGTAGCAACCGTCATATCCACAAGGCTGAACATCGCCTCTTGCGGCTTCGCAACCATAATAGGGGCAGGGAGCGCAGCGGCACGTTCAAGAGAGATGCCTTTTTCAGCCGCAATCTCGTTCACCCTTTTCCATTCATTGTGAAACTGCGGAAGTTTCGGAACATAGGCCATGCCCGTCTTTTCCTGCCACTTCCTGCCGCCTTCATCAAAGATTTCCAGAAAGATAATAAAATCCTCATAGGCCAACTTATTCAAAGGAAACATCTCGATATTAGGCTGCGCCGAAGGACGGAGCGAAATCACCGTCCCCGGTTCCAAAAACCTGTCCTGAAAGTAGCAAGCTGTTTTCAGACGATAAACCGGCATATCCTGACGGATAAATGTCGGGGTTTTTGAAAACTGGGGCGGAGCGGCATAGAGTTTGGTAGCCATTTGGTTAGTCCTTTATAGATTACAGGCCGCTCGGAAAATTGTTCCCGTATTGCGTAATGGTACGCTGCGTCGGAGCATTGACGGTCACGTTTGCATTGACGATAACGGAGATCAAGCTGCCAACCGTATATTCAAGACGGTAGAAGCGCGGATAAGCAAATCCCGGAGGAACCGGCTGAAAGTCGAGGATAATCTGCGCCCCGGCAAACAGCTCGCTCGCACCCGTAAGAGCCGCCGTTGAGTTAATCGTGTAGTAAGTGCCCGGCGAGTACGAACCATTATCGGGCGCACCCTGCAATGCAATCGTGAGCGTCCCCGTGACAGTAGTGCAAGTACCCAACGTGATAAGCACCTGCGGTTTTTCAAAACCCGCACCCGCACCGAAGTCAATGCCGATGGCGGTATTGACACCACCAGCACCAATCATTGCAGGGGCATTGCCAGCACCAGCACCAGTGACATCAAACACATTGGTCGATGCCGCAGTTGCCGTTACAGATTGGGCAACGCTGAAGTTGCAGCCAGAACCAGATTCAAGGAAAGCCATGTTAAACCCCTTTCAAGGATTAGTTATTACGCTACAGTCGATTCCGTGTTCAGCAGAGCATCGCATACACGGACAGGAGCTTCACGCCACATTTCCACAGGTTCACCCGCATATTCCTTGAGCGAGATGAGCACGTTCGGATTGCGGATTGCCTGAATATCCAGACCAGCGCGTCCAGTACGGTTGCAATACCATGTCGGCATCGTCCCCGGCATCGGATCGCCGGGAGCGTCAACATCGGTAATGCCGAACATACGGCGCGGAGAAGTCGTGATCTTCGAGGCAAGCTGAATCATGTACGAATTCAAATCGGGAGGAGTCGTACCAGCCAAACCAGCCGTAGTCGTGTCGATGTTGCAGATACGACCAACATACGTCCAGTTCATGATAGCCAAGCCCAGCATCCATTCAAAATAGCTGGTATAGCCTTCAAAGCCGTTACCGTACTGGTCATACAACTGACGGAACTCGCCCTTATCTTCGTAAATCAGGCCAGCCTGCGAACCCTTCGGATAGATGCCGAAGCAAGTATGGTCGCCCCAGTCAACACGCCAGATGGAGGTGTTGGACGATGCAGAACCGCCTGCGTTGATGACATTCTTCGCCGTCTGCAACGTCGCCGTTTCAAGCGAGCTATAAAAGGGAGAGAAGCCGGTAATCTGCGAAGGAGTCGTCGCTTCGTTCGAGTAGAAAATCGCCGATGCAATCTGCTGACCAATCCCTTCAATGTGCGACTGATCCATCGTCCAGCGATACTTCTCAATGTTGCCCATCAAACGAGCCTGAGTGCGGTCAACTTGGCTGTAATCGGTAATCTGACCGATGCCGAACTTGGCTTTGCCATACGTTCCCTTGCTCGCCGGAACACCTTGATTGTCCTGACGCCATGTGCCTTGGGGCAGCGACGTATTCAGCGTCACTTCATGCGCCGTCGCAGCATTCGCTTCCTGCCAGATCATGTCTTTCAGGATTGGATTCGCTTGCGCGAGCATCCATGCAACTGTTGGCACTTTTCCTTGGGGGTCCAAAAGCATTGCATGGTCAACAAGGTTGGGCAAAACATTTGATGGTGCGTAAGTCATTCTTTATTCTCCTGTTCTGTGTTTGAAATTCATCTTCCACCGCCATAAAGCCTGTTAATCATGCCTTTCCCCGGAGCAGCCGAGGGCGCAACAGCAGGCTTCGTGCCGGGCAGCATTCTCGAAGATTCATTTTCGTACTTGTCGAGGCGCGATTTCAGGTTATTCAGAACGCGAACGAGTGCGGGGCTGTTTTCAACACCAGCTTCGGAGACAACCCTGCGGAAATCAGCGACTTCCTGTTTCGTGCCGCCTTTGGCAGCAAGGAAATTCGCCATGCTTTGCGCGGATTGCTTCAGGAAATCCGGGTCATTCTTGCCGAGCACAGGGTCTTTCAGCAACTCATCGCGCCATTCCTGCTGACGAGTCTCGTAGGCATTCTTGTAATAATCGTTGACCTGCTGCGCGGCATTCCTGACGGCTTCAGCACCCATATCGACGATCTGCTGCGCGATAGCCTGACGTTCTTGCGGTGTGGTCGCAGACTGAAACTTGTTAAGAATTGGAGTAAACTTCTCCATAAATTCAGGGGTGGCTTCCTGACCATCCAGGCCTTTGAAGGTTTCGTATGGAGTTAATGCACCATCATTAGCTAATTCTGTTTCATCCGCCGTGGCCTCATCCGCCGTGGCTTCGACGGGCTTCGTTTCATCACCTTTGACATCAGCGGGTTTTTCATCGACAGGTTTTGCATCCGCAGCCGGAGCATCAGTCGTTTCTTCCGGAACGCCAAGGAATGATTCCTTTGGAGCGGGAGCCGATTCTGCGGCTTGCGCTGGGACGGCGGTTTCAACGGAAGAATTGGTGGATTCTATGGAAGCGACTACAGGGGCAGTATCTGCAATCGGCGCAGACGCGACAACATCTGCAACGGGTGCAGGCGTTAATGCTTGTGTGTTTTCTGTGTCAGCCACGCTGTTCAGCCCAATGTTTAGACTGTCAGATAATCGCACATAACTTATTGAAAATCAATGATAAATTTGGTTAATTGACTTGTATTCCCTTATATATTATAGAATACGTAGACATTCGCAGGAGTTTGTTTTGGAAAATGCGCCGTTCAAAGAATTAATCTCTGTTCCTGAATTTTTGATATATTTCGGAATCAGCCGAACGACATTTTATTCCGAACTCAAGAAAAAAAAGATCAAAATCAAAAAAGTCAACCGACGTACTTTTATTTTGCGTACAGAGGCGACAAGATGGATGAATGAACTGGAGGAAGGATGAGATTAATCAGAATACATCCACAAGATGTTACTGCCATGTTGAATATGAAAGACAGTGAATTTTATAA
>VFSW01001476.1_pt1 | contig 35870 bp, 36 predicted proteins | sample 5358111 | NCBI WGS metagenome assembly VFSW01 (sample SAMN11554181, study PRJNA540505) | mine drainage metagenome | isolation source: sediment from site ElyBrook_90M | place: USA: Ely Copper Mine, Vershire, VT | collected 2017 | reverse complement strand
AAGGGGAGGATCGCTGCGGCTTGCAGCGCCTCTCAGGCTTCGATGTGTCCTTCCAGTATCCTCACCGCCCGGCCGCTCACCAGCGGCACCAGGTGCCCTCGTTCCTTCACGATTTCCACGCGTATCTCGCTCGGCCTTCCCATTTCCACTCCTTGCTCGATGGAAAGCCTCTCGCCAGCCCCCAGCTTTCCGTGCCGGAGCAGATAGGCGCCGAGCGAACCCGCGGCAGAGCCCGTGGCTGGATCCTCATGCAGCGGCCAGGGCAGCAACCCTCGCGCGAACGCCCTCCCCTTGCCGCCCTGCCAGAAGCAATAGGCCATCACGCCATCGCTCTTCATCAGCCGCCGCAGCGCCTGCATGTTCAGCCGAATCTTTTTCAGGGCATTCCGGCTCTTGAGCGCCACCATCAGGTTTGAGATGCCCGTGGATACATATTCCACGGGAAGGCTCTCCTCGAGATCCTCTCTTCCCAGCCCCAGTGCTTCCGCCAGCTTTTCCCTGGCGATTCCGGCGGCTGCGAATTTGGCCGCCTTCTGCGTCATGGTCACCAGCTCCGGGCGCCCGGCATGGAAGGTGATGGCCACGGGCAGCACGCCCGCTCCCGTCTGCTGCTGGATCACCACGCGCCCTTCGGCCGCGGGCACCACGCCCAGCTCCGCCAGCAGGAACCAGGTGCCGATCACTGGATGCCCCGCCAGCGGCAGTTCCGTCATGGTGGTGAAGATTCGCAGGCGGGCCAGCGCGCGATTATTGGTGGGCCGCTGGATGAAGACCGTCTCGGAAAGATTCATCTCCCGCGCGATGGCCTGCATCCGGGCCGCCGCCAGTCCGTCGCCATCGGTGACCACCGCCAGCGGATTTCCCGCAAACGCCTTTTTCGTGAAGACATCCAGTGTGTAAATCCGTCGTTTCACTCTTCTTCCCCCTGCTGGCGCACGGTGGCCCTCACAGGCTTCGCACCAGCTCGCTCACGCCCGCCAGCACACGCCTGGTGGTATCCTTCGCGGTGGTCTCCGAATAAATGCGCAGCATCGGCTCGGTGCCGGAGGCGCGCACCAGCAGCCAGCCGATCTGCCCCAGATAGAGCTTGATTCCGTCCTTATCTTCCCTCCGCGTCACGTCCCAATCCAGCACGCGCACGCGGCCCTCCGCCGAAAAATATTCAATCGCTTTTTCTTTCTGGCCCGCGCGCAGTTCCAGATCCACGCGCCCGTATTCGTGCCGGCCGTATTCCGCCTCGAGCTGCGCCACCAGCTCTTTCAGTGTCTTGCCATGCCACGCCATCACTTCGGCCAGAAGCAGGCTGCTCACCGTGGCATCGCGCTCCGGCAGGTGCAGCTTCGTCCCGATTCCCCCGCTTTCTTCTCCTCCAATCAAAATATCCCGCTCGAGCATCAGGTCGCAGATGTATTTGAAGCCGATTGGCGCTTCCCACACTTTCCGGCCCAGGTTTCCCGCAATCTTATCGATCATCTTCGTGGTGGAAAACGTCTTGGCCACGTCCCCGCCCAGTTTTCTGGTGCCGGCCAGATGCCAGAGCAGCAGCGAAAAGATCTGGTGGGGATTGATGAAGGTGCCATCAGCGTCCATCGCTCCCACGCGGTCTCCATCGCCGTCGGCGCAGAAGCCCGCATCGTATTTTCCGCTGCTCATCGCCTTCCGCAGCGCCTGCACGTGCGGCTCGATGGGCTCGGGGTTCGCTCCTCCGAAAAGAGGATCCCTTGTCCCGCGAATCTCGTCGCAGGCCATGCCATTTCGCCGAAAAAGCTCCTTCAGCAGGCCGCGAGCGGAGCCGTGCATCGGGTCCGCCACAAAACGAAATTTCGAGTTTCGCAGTCTTTCCCAATCCACGAGCTTGGAGAGGGTTTCCAGGTAGGGCTCGCGCACGTCCAGCGGATGCACCAGATCCTTTCGCGCTGGAAGCTGCGGCACTCCCTCATCGAGCACGGCGGCCAGCTCCTGTTCCACCTGCGCGACGATGGCTGGCGATGCCGAGCTGCCGTAGGAGGCTTTCAGCTTGATCCCGTTCCACCGGTAGGGATTGTGGCTTGCGGTGATCACAATTCCCCCCGCCGCGCCTCTCTGCCGGACCAGCAAGGACACCGCGGGAGTGGGGCAGGCCGCTTCCGCCAGCCAGACTGGCGTGCCCGTCATGGCCACCGAATCCGCCGCCACCTGCGCGAAGCGCTCGGAGCCAAACCGTGTGTCGTAACCCACCACCACGCCGTTCGCGGCTTTCTCCGCCTTCACAATGTATCGCGCGATGGCATAGCTCACCGTGCGCACGTTTTCGTGCGTAAAATCCTCGGCGATCACGCCGCGCCATCCGTCGGTCCCGAATCGTATCTCTGTCACAGGGAAAGTATATGCGATGCGGAACTCCGCGGAAAGCTTCTTGCCGCTTTCGCCCGCTATAGCAGGTGTTTCTGCTTCTCCGCTTCCAGCCACTTCACGATCTTGCCCACGTCCTGCGAACGTTCCCGGGGGCAGACCAGCAACGCATCTTCTGTATCCACCACCACCAGATCCTGAATGCCGATCGCGGCCACGAATTTCCGTGGCGCCCAAAAGAAATTTCCCGAAGAATCGATGGTCGCATTCGGCCCCGCCGAGACGTTGGCGCCCTTCTTTTCCGCCAGCAGCTCATACACCGCCGCCCACGATCCGATGTCGCTCCAGCCCACGTCGGCCGGCACGACCATCACGTGCCTTTTCCGCTTGCCTTCTTCGCCCCTTGTGGCCGGCTCCATCACCGCATAATCGATCGAGATATTTTCCAGGCCGGGATAGATGCGTCTCAATTCCTTGTCGTATCCCGCCCGGCCGATCTTCTTTGCCAGCATTTCCAGCGCTCGCGCCGTCACCGGCAGGTAGTCGTGCAGGCATTCCAGAAACGTCGAAGCCCTCCAGAAGAACATCCCCGCATTCCAGTAATGCCTGCCGGAGCTGGCATAGCGGCGGGCCACGTCGAGCGTGGGCTTTTCCGTGAAGCGCAGGACGCCATAGGCTTTCCCGCGCCCCGCTTTCCAGGAGGCCGAGCCGCGCTCGATGTAGCCAAATCCTGTATCCGGCCGCGCGGGCGCGATGCCCAGCACCACCAGGTTTCCCGGCTTCTGCGCCAGCACCATGGCTTGCTGGGCGAGGCTCCGGTAGCGCCCCACCTGCGCAATGTGATGGTCTGCCGGCAACACCGCCATCACCGCGTCTCCATATTCCTCCCGCAGGTGGATGGCCGCCAGCCCAATCGCCGCGGCCGTATTCCTTCCCGCCGGTTCCACCAGCACGTGGCTCTGCGGCACTCCCGGCAGTTCCTGCCTCACCGCCTGGGCCTGTTCGCGATTGGTCACCACCCAGATGCGCTTGCCGGAAAACACAGGGTGCAGCCGCTCCGCCGTCTCCCGCAGCATCGTTCGCGCCCCGACGATATTCAATAATTGCTTGGGCGTTTTCATGCGGCTGCGCGGCCAGAATCTGGTTCCACGGCCTCCCGCCAGCAGCACCGCGCACTTCAGCATTCCGCTTTTTTTCATGGATACACCAGCCGCGACCACGCCGCCTCGTTCACACCCTGATCCGCCAGCCCGCGCGCAAAATCACCCAAATTTCCCGGCACGTAGGTCCTCAGCAGCGTCACCGGCTCTTCCGCCGTCATGCGGTAGGCGCCCAATCCGGCCGGCAGCAGCCAGCATTCCCCGGGCCCAAACCGCAGCTCTTCGTCTCCCCATTCCATGGCGCCACGGCCGGAAATCATCACCAGCAGATCGAAATGCTCCTTTGACGTTGCTCCGGCTACACGTTCGCGAAATCTCCAGCGCTCGGTCACAAAATGCCGGCAAGCCACATAGTAAGTTTCCTCCACCGCTCCCCGCTCCACGCGCACCGGTTCCATCCTGCCGCCGCTCTGTTCCCCGAAATTGATCACCTCGAGCGCCTCTTTCCTGTGCAGCTCTCTGGGCTTTCCCGCCGCGTCCCGCCGGTCGTAATCGTAGACGCGGTAGGTGATGTCTGAATTTTCCTGGATCTCGCAAAGCACCAGCCCCGGCCCGATGGTGTGCACCGTCCCCGCGGGCACAAAGACCACGTCGCCCTCTCTCAGCTCCAGCCGCTCCATCCACTGCTCGACGGTGGATTCCGCCATGGCCCGCTCAAATTTTTCCCGCGTGGCCCCCTGCTTCAGATTTACCAGCACGCTCGCTCCCGGCCGCGCCGCCACCACGTACCACATTTCCGTCTTGCCCACTCCTCCCTTCGCCGCCTCGTGCTTTTCCGCATAGGCGTCGTTCGGGTGCACCTGAATGGAAAGTTTTTCCTCGGGAAAGAGGAATTTCACAAGCAGCGGAAACGCGCGGTCCTGACGCGCCTTGGTCCCCGCCCATTCCTCCGGCAGCAGCGGCCAGGCGCGGCCCAGTGCCTGCCCCGCGAAAGGCCCTCCGGCAAACACACATTCGTCGCCGGTCATCCACGCTTCGCCCACCGGCATTTCGGCCGCCCTTCGCCCCGGGAAAAAATTTCCCAGGGTTCGCGAACCCCAGATGCGTTCGACGAACCGTGGTTGCAAGCGGCTCGGCTGCAATTTCACCGCGCCGCTCCCATCCCCCCAAGATATTCCCTCAGCCGGCCCAGGCCCTTATCGATCTGCTCGAGCGAGGTGGCGTAGGAGATGCGCAGAAATCCTGGCGCGCCAAATGCCTCCCCGGCCAGCACCACCAGATGCTTTTTCTCCAGCAGTTCTTCCGCGATTTTCGTCGTGTCTGCCGTGCCGTTGGGCAGCGCGGGCAGCGCGGCGGCGTGCTTCAGGCATCCGCTCACGTTGGGAAACGCGTAAAATGCGCCCTCGGGCATCGTACACGTCACTCCGGGAATTGCCCGCAGCCCTTCGAGCACTCTTGCCCGCCTCCGGCCGTATTCTTCAAGCATTTTCCCCACCGAATCCATCGGCCCCGTCATGGCCTCCAGCGCCGCATACTGCGCCACCGATGCCGGGTTTGAGGTGGATTGGCTCTGCAGCTTGATCATGGCGTTCACCACAGCTTTTGGCCCCAGCCCATAGCCGATTCTCCATCCCGTCATGGCAAAGGTCTTCGAGACCGAGCCAGCGATCAGCAGACGGCTCTTTCCGGCCTTCAGCCCCGCGGCGGAAAAGGGTTTTGCCCCGCCATAAATGAAATGCGAGTAACATTCGTCGCTCAACAGCCAGATGCCGCGCCTCTCGCACAGCTCGAGTATCTGCGCGAATTCCCCGGCGGAGTAAACCGCGCCGGTGGGGTTCCCCGGCGAATTCAATATCACCAGCCGCGTGTGCGCCGTGAGCGCCCGCTCCAAATCCTCCGCTTTCAGCCGAAAACCGTTTTCCGCCGTCAGCTGGGCGTATACCGGCTCGCCGCCCGCAAATTTCACGATGTCCGGATAGCTCATCCAGTAAGGCCGCGGGATCACCACCTGGTCGCCCGGCCTCACCAGCGCGCACACCATGTTGAAGATCGCGTGCTTGCCTCCCACGGTCACCACGCATTCTTCCGCGGCAAACCCGCTGCCGAACTCCCGCTTGTGCCATTCCGTCACGGCCTTACGCAGAGGGGCGATCCCAGGCGTGGCCGTGTATTTGGTCTTATTCTCTTCAATCGCCCGGATGCCGGCCCTCTTGATGTGTTCGGGCGTGGGAAAATCCGGCTCGCCCGGACCGAAATCCACCACGTCGCATCCCTGGGAGCGCAGGCGTTCAGCGGCGGCCAGCACGGCCACCGTCGGCGAGGCCGTGATCCGGTTCACCCATCCCGCAAACTCGATTTCGCTCATTGCTTCCCGGCCACCTTGGCACGCAGTTTTTCTTCCACCACCGCTGGCACCAGCCCCGTCACAGGTCCCCCCAGCCGGGCGATTTCTCTCACGAGCCTCGAGCTCAGGTAACTGTAGGTTTCCGCGGGCATCATGAATACCGTCTCGATGTGCGGCTCAATTTTCCGGTTCATCAGCGCCATCTGCAGCTCATATTCGTAATCGGAAATCGCGCGAATCCCGCGCAAAATTACCTTCGCTTTCCGTTCCCGCGCGTAATCCATCAGCAACCCGCCAAACACGTCTATCTCCACATTGGGCCATTGGCTTGTGGCTTCCCGCAGCATCTCCACGCGCTCCGCCACCGTGAAGAGCGGGCTTTTCTCCAGGTTTTGCAGCACGCTCACCACCAGCCGCTCAAAAAGCTGCGCGCCGCGTTCGATCAGGTCCAGGTGCCCGTTGGTTACCGGATCAAACGATCCCGGATAGATTGCCGTTATCCCTTTCATCTTCCCTCGCGAATGAATCCGTAATTCTACCGCACTTTTCCCGCCTCGCGTTCCCCTTCCATGCGACCCCGGGGGGTTTTTCGACGGCGCGCGCCTCCCTCTCCCTCCTCGCGTCTCTGGTGCGATTCCCGCAACGCCGCGGAAAAGTGCCCCGGCTTTCCTTCACGAAAAGCGTTACCCTCAGATTAGTCCAGCCTGCGAAAGGTTCTCCTCCCTCGTCCCACGAACCTCGGATGCCAGGCTCAGGAGGTTTCCATGTTCGTTGCGCCGCCGTATTCCAGTTCCTTTCGAGCTTCTCGCGGTTTCTTCGCCATTCCCCTCGCTTTCCTTCTGGCCGGCTCCCTCGCTCTCGCCACCGATGTCTCCACCTACCACAATGACAGCGCCCGCACCGGCCGAAATCTTAAGGAAACAATTCTGACGCCCACCAACGTCAATTCCGCATCCTTTGGTTTGCTTTTCAGCGCCGCGGTGGATGGCGTGATTGACGCCCAGCCGCTCTATCTCGCTTCCGTGCACATTCCGGGGCAGGGAACTCACAACGTTCTCTACGCCGTGACGGAAAATGACAGCGCCTATGCCTTCGACGCCGATACGGGAGCACAGCTCTGGCGCACCACCGTTCGCAAGTCTTCCGAGATTCCTTCCGATACCCGCAATTGCGCCCAGATCACTCCTGAAATCGGCGTCACCTCCACTCCGGTGATCGATCGCTCGGCCGGCGTGAATGGAATCCTATTTCTTGTGGCCATGAGCAAGGATTCCGCCGGCAATTACTATCAGCGGCTGCATGCTCTGGATCTCGCCACCGGAGCCGAGCGGAAGGGCGGCCCGGTCACCATCAGCGCCCGTTACCCAGGCACCGGCGAGGGCAGCTCGGGTGGATTTGTGAGCTTCGATGCCGTGCAGTATGCCGAGCGTGCCGGGCTTCTCCTGCTGAATGGCGTGGTCTACACCGCGTGGACTTCACATTGCGATGCCGATCCTTACACCGGATGGATTATCGGCTACCAGGAAACCTCGCTGCAGCGCAGCGCCATCCTCAATGTGACTCCCAACGGCTCTGAAGGCGCCATCTGGCAGGCCGGCGATGGCCTGGCCGCGGATTCTCTCGGCAATATTTTCTTGCTCGATGCCAACGGCACATTCGATACCACTCTGGATTCCCGCGGCTTTCCCATCCACGGCGATTTTGGCAACGGCATGCTCAAGATTTCCACCACCGGCGCGAACCTCGAGGTCGCCGACTATTTCAACGCGTATGACACGGTTTCCGAATCCGACAGCGATACCGACCTCGGCTCAGGCGGCGTGATCCTGATTCCTCCGCTCAAGGATTCCAGCGGCAAATCCTGGAACCTGGCGATTGGAGCCGGAAAGGACGGCAACATATACGTCGCCGATCGCAAAAACATGGGGAAATTCAGTCCCCTGAACGACAACGCCATCTACCAGGAACTTGACGGCGTGCTTCCCGGCGGTGTCTGGTCTGCCCCCGCCTACTTCGATGGAAACGTCTATTTCGGCCCCGTGAATGCTTCACTTCTCCAGTTCCGCTTCGCCAATGCCAAGCTTGGCGCCACGCCCGTTTCGCAGTCCGCCATCACCTTCACCTACCCGGGCACTTCTCCCAGCATCTCGGCCAACGGCACCGCCAACGGCATCCTCTGGGCCATCGAGCATACCTCCAGCTCCGTGCTCCATGCCTATGACCCCTCGAATCTTGCCGTCGAGTATTACAACAGCAATGAGGCTTCCGGAGGCCGCGACCAATTCGGCTGCGCCAGCCATTTTGGAACGCCCACGGTGGCGAATGGGAAGGTTTATGTTGGCACGTCCAATGGTGTGGCGGTCTTCGGCCTGCTCGCGAACAAGTAACTTTGGATGCATTGGCGCACATGCACCGTCGGCGGGCTCGTCCCGTTTTCGATTTCCTCGATTTTTCGCGCGCACTGTGGCGCTTCGTTCTCTGCCTCTGCTATTCTGAAAGAGGGGCATCGGCCTCCCCTACCTCATCTCCATGTCGCCTTCTGACGCCGCCCTCAAGCAGGATATTCGTCATTTCTACGATGTCACTTCGCCCCTGTGGCGGGAGCTCTGGGGTTACCACGTCCATCACGGCTACTGGCGCACGGGCAAGGAATCCAGGCAGGTGGCGCAGCAGATGCTCACCGAAGAGCTGGCTGCCCGCGCCGGCATCCGTTCCGGGGCGCGCATACTCGATGTGGGCTGCGGAATGGGAGGCTCTTCCATCTATCTTGCCCGCCACTTCCGTGCGGAGACCCTCGGCATCACGCTTTCTCCCGTGCAGGCATCGCTCGCCGGAGCCGCCGCGGCGAAAGCGTGCGTGCGCTCCGCTTTCCTGGTCGCAGACGCCGAAACCGCGCATTTTTCAAAACCTTTTGACGTTGTCTGGTCCATCGAAGCCGTTTCCCATTTCCGTGAACCGGAAAACTTTTTTGCTCTTGCCTCGCGTTCTCTCAAACCCGCGGGCACACTGGCACTGATGGATTGGTTCCATGCCGAGCAGCTCGCTCCCGCGCAGGCCGATGCCCTGATCAACCCCATCCGCGGCGCCATGCTCGTTCCCTCCATGACCACGCTCTCCGCCTATATCCGTTTCGCCAGCCTTCACGGATTTGAGATGCTCTCGGTGGAAGACATCAGCAGTCGCGTGGCAAAATCCTGGGACATGGGCAAGGAGATTATCGCCCAGCCTGCCGTCTGGAGCTTCGCCCTACGCCACGGCAGAATGTTTATCGATTTTCTCAAGGCCTTCGATCTCATGCGCAAGGCTTTCGCCGGAGGATCCTTCCGTTACGCCGTGCTCATCGCCCGCAAACGTTAGCGGCTCTGCCATAGCTTCCGCATCTTCCACGGCTGGGGCACGGCGGGCACAGAATTAAAATCTTGACGTGACCCTGCTCTCTCCTGTAACTTAGGCCAGCAAAAATCACCATTTCACTGGAAATCACAAGGAGGTACCTTGAGCAATTACGCAGAAATGTCCCCGGTAGCACCTCGCCGGATCCCCTTTCGCCTCCGGCTGGTGGTTCTGGCCGCACTGCCTCTTTTCCTCGCCGGCATCGCTTCCACCGCGCGGGGGCAATCGGCCCTGAAAATAAACGAGGTGAATCCCCCTGGGGCTACGGCCACCTTTGCCACTGCTGTGAATAAAACCAACGTGGTCACGGGAGATTATCAGCTTGGCTCCAGCGTCACAAAAGGCTTCGAGTGGCTTGGCGGTTCCAACTACAAGACCCTGGTCTTTCCCGGCTCTGTGAATTTTACCCGTGCGAACGGCATCAACGATTCCGGTGAAATTGTGGGCGATTTTCTCGGCAGCGATAATGCCTACCACGGCTTTACCTACATCGGCACCACCTACAAACAGTTCGATCTCCCCGGTGGCAAAGGCAATTTTTCCACCTCGCTCTTCGGCATCAATAACAGCAGAAATCTCGTTGGAGCGGCGGGTGGCGGCACGCTCGGCCCCAACAACGAAGGATTCGTGGTTCTCTCCGGCGTCGTTTCCACTTTCTATGGCAGCGGTTCGGACAACACCTATGCCCTCGGCATCAACAACTCCAACGTCGCTGTCGGCTATTACCTCGATTCCAGCGCGCTCGCCCACGGCTTTATGTGGGCCGCCGGCGCCGTTACACAGATCACTTTTCCCGGAGCCGTCCAAACCGGTTGCCTGGGCATCACCGATGCCGGCATCATCACCGGCTTTTACGTGGATGCCTCGGGCATCGAGCACGGCTTCACCGATAATGCCGGTGTGTTCACCAGTTCAGACCTTACCGAGGTGTACGGAATGAATGCCACCGGCAGCATCGTTGGTTTCTACGTCGATCCGAACGGCGTCATCGACGGCTACTTTGCTTCTCCTGTGACCTTCAAGCCCGTTACGGTTGTTGTTCCCAAAGCGCTCAGCACCGGCATCTACGCCATCAATAACACCGATGTGATGTCCGGCCAGTTTACCGATGCCTCGGGCATCAACCACGGCATGATTCTTTCCGGCTCGAAGGTGACCAAGATTGATGTTCCGGGCGCCACTGCGGGAACCACATTTTGCGAGGGCATCAATTCCACTTCGCAGGTGGTCTGCAACTATCAGGATTCCAGCGGGCTATACCACGCGGTAAAGTATGCCGCGGGCAAGTTCACCAAGATCCCGGTTGCCGGATCCACCCAGGTGGTTGCTTATGGGATCAACGATGCCGGCGATCTTTCCGGCTACTTCGTCGACGTGGCTGGCAATACCCATGGTTTTCTGCTGAAGGGCGGCGTCGGCGGCGTCTTGACGCAGTTGGATGTTCCCGGTTCCGTCGTTACCTTTGGCTGGGGCCTCAATTCATCCGACACCGTGACCCTGCAGTGGGTTTCCGCCACAAGCCAGCTTCAATCCGCCACCTATGACGCGACTACTGGTCTTTACACCACCAATAATCTTCCGGGGGCCTTCGACGCCGGAGTTCACCAGATCAACACCACGGGTGATCTCGTCTATGCCTGGTCAGATTTGGCCGGCGCTATTCATGGCGGAGCGTACATTGGCGGCGACTATTACATTTATGACGTCAATCCCACTCTGGGCAATACCACTCGTGGGGATGGCATCAACGATGCTGATCTGATCGTCGGCCGCTTCCAGCAGGCAGCCAACGCCAACAATTCGGACGGTTTCAAGGGCGCGAAGTAACGCCTTCCCGCTTCCGATCCGGCGCCCGTCTCGCCGCGGGCGCCGGCCTATTTTCTGTCCAGGATATTGCGCCAGGCTGCCACGCGAACCCTCCGGCCAGCTCCCCACTACCAGTGAAGTGCACATCGGCACCCCACCGGGAAAGTAACGACCCCCAAAATAGTTTCGCCCGGCTCGCTGGAGTGTTCTCCATTGCGTCGAGCCGGGCGATTTGGAAAATGATTTTTCGCGTTCGTCGATCAATTAGAACGAAATGTTGATGGCGAGCCCGGGACGTCCGGGGAAGCCTCCGTTGAAGAGGTAGTATCCATTGTTGACGTAGCCCACGTACATGTTGTCATTCTGGTACCAATTGTTGCCCCAATAGGGCGGGTAGGGATCAAGCACGCTGAACCAATATCCACCGTACTGGAATCGAGGATATCCGCCAATCTCCTCGAACGGGAGCCCATAAATTCGGAATCGGTGGCCTTCTCCGAAGTGGCTCTGGAAATATCCGTTGGGAACGCGATAGCCGTTGTAGCCGCCGCGCTGTTGCCATGTCCGGTGTTCGGAATTCCAGTCGGTGGCCCGGCGCTGTCCCCAGTCGCCACGCTGCGCCCCTTCCTGATCACTCACCTGTTGCGGCGTGCGCCGCATCTGGGTCGGCCGCGTATGGTTTCCCTGCTGCCTGTTCTGCGCTAGCTGCTGTGAATGTTGCTGTTTGTTTTGTGCCTGCTGGTGCTGTTGCTGTGCATGTTGCTGTTTGTTCTGCGCCTGCTGGTGCTGCTGCTGCGCGTGTTGCTGTTTGTTCTGCGCCTGCTGGTGCTGCTGCTGCGCGTGTTGCTGCTTGTTCTGTGCCTGTTGGTGCTGTTGCTGCTGTTTATTTGGTGCCTGCTGATGCTGTGGCCCGCGCTGCTGTTGCTGTCTGTTGGGCGGCGGCTGGCTCTGCCGCTGGTTTTGCTGTGGCGCCTGGCCGTGCTGTTGATTATGCGGATCTTGTTGCTGGCCCTGCCGGGGGGAACCGTAAGCGCTGGCTCCGGCGAACAGGAAGAGCAGGAATGCGGTATTGCAGAATCTTGCGCGTTTCATGGCTATTGCCTCTGTTACAGCGTGTACCTCCCCGGAAACAATTGCTGTCTCCTTTTGCTCATTTAACCATCTTTTTTGCAGGCGCCTGTCAGGGCGTTCCGGGCTGCTGCTCGTGTTCCAACGCTTCGCCCCTGCCGGCAGCGGCTGCCGCGGAGCATGATCGGTCCGCTTCACGCTTTCGGCGTGAAACATCCCGCAAAAATAAATCCGGCACCGGCCATGTCCAGTGCCTCTTACAGGCCGCACCATTCAATCCCCTAGGCAGCGCGTGAGTTATGCGCGAACCAGGAAGCAGCGCCATTCAGGAAAGGAACATTAGCCCCAGCAGAATTCCCGCCAGCCGCGTTGCTCTGCACGCCGCAAAGCTCAGCCCCCGCCGCAAGAAATCCCACGCCCGTCAGCCCTGCCAGCAACGGACGCCCCGGCATCCAGCCGGGCATCAGCGAAGCGATGACATGGAAATAGAAGAGGTGCTGCACCCCAAATATGACGAGAGATGCGGCGAACAGGCAGCGGCCCGTCCGCTTCATCGCACCCGCTCCAAATGGATTTTTCCGCGGCTTGCGTGCACTAGTGGGGAAAGCCGCTGCCAGCATCAGTGTAGTGGCCGGCATGGCCGGCGGACGCATGCTCGTGGCCATCCAGCCGTCAGATATCTGGATAAGGCATGTATTATCAATGGTATACATGTTAATTGGCCGCCGGTGATTTGCGCCCATTTTGGCCCCGGCGCCTCCCATCCAGGCTCTGCCGGAAAGGGTTGACACTTCAGCCCAAATCCCCTATTATGAATATGCGACTGATTCAGTCGTATATGAAATTATGTTTCGCCTGACGAAAAAAGCCGATTATGGTCTCATTGCCATGAAGCACCTTGCCGTTCATGGCGACGCCAGCACTTCCTGCAGCTCGGGTGATATCGCCCAGGTGTATGGGATACCTGCATCGCTGATGGCCAAGATCCTTCAAAAGCTTGCGCGGGGCGGTTTGGTTGCCGCGCGCCACGGTTCTTCGGGCGGTTACATGCTGGCGCGCGATCCCGCCCGCATCTCCGCGCTCGATGTGATCAGCGCGATTGACGGTCCTGTGTCGCTCACCTCTTGCGTTACCTCGCATGGCGAGTGCCATCAATCCGCCACGTGCAATATTCGCGAGCCGCTTCACATTGTGAATAGCAGCATCCTTGGCGTGCTTAGCCGCGTCACACTTTCCCAGATGGCGGGAAAATCTTCGGTAGTGGAATTGAGAGCTTAGGAGAGACGGAATGGCGATTCAGCTTCCCATTTATTTTGATAATCACGCCACCACGCGGGTGGACCCTCGCGTGGTAGAGGCCATGCTTCCCTATTACACCGAAAAATACGGCAACGCCGCCAGCCGCAATCATTCCTTTGGGTGGGCCGCGGAGGAAGCAGTGGAAAATGGCCGCGCGCAGATCGCGCGCCTGATCGGCGCCACCCCCAAGGAAATCATCTTCACCAGCGGGGCCACCGAATCCAATAATCTTGCCCTCAAGGGCGCCGCGGAGATGTACCGCGAGAAGGGCAATCACATCATCACGCAATCCACCGAACACAAGGCCGTGCTCGATACCTGCAAGCGCCTGGAAAAATACGGCTTCGAGGTGACCTACCTCCCGGTGCAGAAGGATGGCCGCGTCGATCCCGAAGACGTTCGCCGCGCCATCACCTCCAAGACCATCCTCATTTCCATCATGTATGCCAATAACGAAATTGGCGTTGTGCAGCCTATGCGGGAAATCGGCGCGATTGCCAAGGAAAAGGGCGTGCTGTTCCATTCCGATGGCGTCCAGGCTGCGGGAAAAATTCCGGTGGACGTCCAGAAAGACGGCATTGACCTGCTCTCGCTGACCGCCCACAAAATTTACGGGCCCAAGGGCGTGGGCGCGCTCTACGTCCGCCGCCGCAATCCGCGCGTGCAGCTGAGCGCCATCCTCGATGGCGGCGGCCACGAACGCGGCATGCGCTCCGGCACGCTCAACGTTCCGGGCATCGCCGGATTCGGCAAGGCCGCGGAACTCTGCCTGCAGGAAATGCCCGAGGAAAGCGAGCGCATGCGCCGGCTGCGCGACCGCCTGAAAGACAGCATCTTCTCGCAACTGGATGAGGTCTTCATCAATGGCTCGATGGTTCACCGCCTTCCCCAGAATCTGAATGTCAGCTTTGCCTATGTCGAGGGTGAATCGCTGCTCATGGGCATCAACGATATTGCTGTTTCCAGCGGTTCGGCCTGCACCTCCGCCACTCTGGAGCCCAGCTACGTGCTCAAGGCGCTCGGCGTGGGCGAGGATCTGGCCCACACCTCCATCCGCTTCGGCATGGGGCGTTTCAACACCGCCGAAGAGGTGGATTACGTTGCCGCCCGCCTGGTCGAGGTCGTCCGCCGCCTGCGCGAGCTTTCCCCCCTCTACGAAATGGCGAAAGAGGGAGTGGATATCAGCAAGATGAACTGGAAGGCAGCTGAATAGAGTTTTGGATTTCAAAAGGTTTGGTCCGGAGGTTACATGGCATATTCAGACAAAGTAGTCGAGCATTACAACAATCCGCGCAACGTGGGCTCGCTCGATAAGAACGATCCCAACGTGGGCACCGGCCTGGTGGGCGCGCCCGAGTGTGGCGATGTGATGAAGCTGCAAATGAAGGTCAATCCGGCCACTCGCGTCATCGAGGAAGCCAAGTTCAAGACCTTCGGCTGCGGCTCCGCTATTGCCAGTTCGTCGCTGGCCACCGAATGGGTGAAGGGCAAGACCGTGGACGAAGCTCTTGCCATCCGGAATACGGATATTGTTCGCGAGCTTGCGCTGCCGCCGGTCAAGATCCATTGCTCCGTCCTCGCGGAAGACGCCATCAAGGCCGCGCTCTCCGATTGGAAGCACAAGCAGGAAGGCCAGGGCGGCGAGAAGCACGCCACCCAGCCGGCGACTGCTGGAGCGCAGTAATCCCTTTTGGCGGTGTGGTGTTTGCCTGTTCGCGGGCGGCTTGCCGCCGCGCAGGCAGCGCTCGCCGCGGGTGCAGCCGATGATCCATCTTACGGAAAAAGCCGCGGGCAAAATTCGCGAGTTGCTATCGAAGGATGGCGTCCCGGCGGAGACCGGAGGTCTTCGCGTGGGCGTGCAGGGTGGCGGCTGCTCGGGCCTCACCTATGCCATGCGCCTTGAGACGCAGTCGCGCGATCGCGATAAAGTCTTCGAGGAAAATGGGGCGCGCCTCTTCGTCGACCCCAAAAGCTTTCTCTATCTCAACGAAACGACACTCGATTTTCAGGAAGATTTGATGCGGCAGGGATTCGTCTTTCATAATCCCGCGGCGGCACGCAGCTGTGGCTGTGGCAGTTCGTTCACGGCCTGACGGCCGCTCCCGGCCACCGCTGATTTCCCGCCGTGGGGCTTTCCTTGCAGACAGGGGCGAAATCTCTAGCCGGCAAAGAGAATGCGCGTGATGGAAACACAATCGAAGCCCGTGAGCGTGGCTCCTTGCTGGAACTGCGGAGCAGACCCTGCCGGCGCGCATTTTTGCCCCTCCTGCGGGCGCGTGCAGCCTTTGGATGCCTCCGCCAGCTATTTTGCGTTCCTCGGTTTGCCGGAAAAACTGGCACTAGACCAGCAGGAACTCGAGCAGCGCTTCCATTCCCTGAGCTGGAAACTCCATCCCGATAATTTTGTTCGCTCGAGCCAGCGCGAGCGGGAACTCTCGCTCGAGCGCTCCTCGGTGTTGAATGACGCCTATCGCACTCTGCACCAGCCCATCGCCCGCGCGGAATACCTGCTGGCGCGCGCCGGCCTGCGGAAGCAGGGTGCTTCCCGGCAGGCTGCCCCTCCCGAGCTGCTCGAAGAGGTTTTCCAATTGAATGAATCGCTGGACGAATGGCGCCGCGCTCGCGAAGAGGGTGGCGTTGGCTCGGCGCTCGTCGCTAGCCTCCGGCAGGCTGCGCGGGATTTCACCGCCCGGCTCGCCGCCGCCGATGAGGCGCTCCAGGCCGCCTTCCTCCAGTGGGACGCGGCGGTGGATGCTGCCGCGGGCCGCGCCGAGCGCGAGGCGCTGCTCTCCCGCATGAACGATATTTTGAATCGCCGCTCCTACCTGCGCAACCTCGTTGCCGATGTTTCACGAGAGTTGGATGGGCAGCTCTCCAGCGGAGTGGATTCCAAGTGAAGGAGGAGCATGGGTCGCGTCGTCGGTATTGATCTGGGCACCACCTACAGCCTGATTGCTTTCATGGACGCCTCGAGCGGCCAGCCCCGCTGCATCACCGGCCCATACGGCTCGGCGCTTTGCCCTTCGATGGTGAGCGTGGATGCCGATGGCACGGTGCACGCCGGCGAAGCGGCGCGCCGCCGCCTGCTCTCCCAGCCGGAGCGAACTATTTATTCCGTCAAGCGCCTCATGGGGCGCGGCGCCGCGGACCTCCTCGAAGAAGTGAAACTGTTTCCCTTCCGCCTGGATCCCTCCAGCGAAAATGTCCTTCGTGTCCGTCTGGGCGAACGCACCTTCACCCCTCCGGAAATTTCCGCCTTCATCCTTCGCGAACTGAAAAGCTGGGCCGAGGATTTCTTTCACGAGCCGGTGGATCGCGCCGTCATCACTGTTCCCGCCTATTTCAATGATGCCCAGCGCCAGGCCACACGCGACGCTGGCCGCCTGGCGGGCCTCGAGGTCCTCCGCCTGGTCAACGAGCCGACCGCCGCGGCGCTGGCCTACGGCCTGCATAAGCAGCAGCGCGGCCGCGTGGCCGTATACGATTTTGGAGGCGGCACCTTCGATATTTCCATCCTGAAGCTCATCTCCACCGGCGAAGGCGAAATCTATCAGGTGCTCGCCACGAATGGAGATACGCACCTGGGCGGTGACGATATTGATAACGCGCTCATCGCTCTGGCCACAGGGGAAATCCTGAGCGACGCGGGCGAAGAACTCCGCGAGCATCCCGAATCGCGGCAGGAATTGCGCAAGGCGCTGATCGCCCTCAAGCACGAGCTTTCCTCGTCCGATTCCGCCACCATCCGTTTTCCGCTGCCCCATGGCGCCATCTGGGTGCGCGAGATCTCCCGCTCCGAATTTGAGGCTCTCATCGCTCCCGTGATGGAACGCACGATGATTCCTGTTCGTCTGGCCATGGCCGATTCCGGCCTGCAGCCCGGGGAGATTGATGAAGTTGTCCTCGTCGGCGGTTCCACACGCATTCCCCTTGTCCGGCGCACCACCGCTGATTTTTTCCGCCGCCCGCCCCACTGCGAAATGAATCCCGACGAAGTGGTGGCCCTGGGAGCCGCCGTGCAGGCTTCCATCCTCGAATCCGGCGTCACCTCCATGCTTTTGCTGGACGTTGCGCCGCTCTCGCTTGGCATCGAGACCATGGGAGGGGTGGTGGCCAAGATTATTCCCCGCAATTCCACCATCCCCGCCAGCGCCCAGGAGCTCTTCACCACCGGCGCCGACCAGCAGACCGCTATAGACATCCACGTGCTGCAGGGCGAACGCGAGCTGGCCAAGGATTGCCGCTCGCTTGCCCGTTTTCAATTGCGCGTGCCTCCGGGTCCCGCGGGTCTGGCGCGCGTCGAGGTGAAATTTCTCATTGATGCCAGCGGCATCCTTCAGGTGGCGGCGCGCGACCTGCAGACCGGCGCGCTGCAATCGGTCGAGGTGCAGCCCAGCTACGGACTCAGCGATGCGGAAATCGAGAAAATGCTCGAGGAATCCATCGAGTTCGCCGAACAGGATTTTTCACAAAGGCAATTGATCGAAGCCCGCCTGGAAGCCGGCGCCATCCTCACCGCGACGGACAGGACGCTGGCCGGCGATTCCTCCGCCGAGCTCACCGCCGAGGAGCGTTCTTCCATCCTCCACTCCGCCGCGCTGCTGCGCCAGGCAGCGGCCGGGCAGGAATACCGCCTGATCCGCTCGCGCATCGATGAACTCAATCAGGCCACCATGCATCTGGCCGAGCTGGCCATGAATCGCGTCCTTAGCCAGTCCCTCGAGGGCAGGAGCCTGGACGATGTCTAGGCGAGGAGGAATTACGTGGGCGGAATAAATCCTTATATCGAGCAGGCTCCCTACACGCCGGCGACGCGGAAATACAAGGTGTCGTTCACCAAGTGCGGCAAGACCGTGGAGGTCGACCCTGAAAAAATTCCCTATGGCCACGATGGCTTGCCCGGCAGCATCCTGGATATTGCGCTGGGCGCGCATATCCCCATGGACCATGCCTGCGGCGGCGTGAATGCCTGCTCCACTTGCCACGTGATCGTCCACGAAGGATCGGAATCCTGCAACGAAGCCACCGATGCCGAATTGGACCAGCTGGATGAAGCCGCCGGCGTCACCGCCAAATCTCGCCTCGGCTGCCAGTGTGTTCCCGACGGCACAAAAGACGTGGTGATCGAGATTCCCGATTGGAATCGCAATTACGCCAAGGAAGCCGAACACTAAAGCCATTCGCCGCCCCGCCGCCTTCCGAGGGCGCCGCGCGCAAAGGGGAAAAACGATGCCAGCAACATTTGATTGGTCAGACGCCGAGGAAATCGGCATTCAGCTCGCCGATAAATTTCCCGATGCGGATCCGCTCAGCGTGCGCTTCACCGATCTGCACAAGTGGGTTACCGAACTCTCCGGTTTTGCCGGAGACCCCAAACTTTCCAATGAAGGCAAGCTCGAAGCAATCCAAATGGCATGGCTCGAGGAATCCAAGGACAGGAAACCGGAATGAACAACGACGAGAAACTGAAATACCCCATCGGTAAATTCAAATGGAATGGCTCCGCCACCGAAGCCGAAAGACGGCAATTCATCGAGGAGATCGAGCAAACGCCCGCGCGTCTCCGCGATGCCGTCCGCAACCTCAATCCCGAAGAGCTCGACACGCATTACCGGCCAGGAGGATGGACGGTCCGCCAGGTGATCCACCACCTGCCCGATAGCCACATGAATAGTTACGTGCGTTTTAAGCTCGCCCTCACCGAACATTCACCCACCATCAAGCCCTATGATGAAGCGCGCTGGGCCGAGCTGCCCGATTCCTGGGCTACGCCGGTGGACGTCTCGCTTTCCCTGCTCGAAAATCTCCATCGCCGCTGGGTGCTGCTGCTCAAGGCTATTTCACCGGCCGATTGGTCGCGCCAGCTGGTGCATCCGGAGCGCGGCCCCATGGCGCTCGATCAGATGCTCGCGCTTTACGCCTGGCATGGCCAGCACCACGTGGCGCACATCACCGCGCTCGGCCGGCGCATGGGTTGGGAAAACGGAAAAGTGTAGCCGCGGCGGGCCGCTGCGCTGCCGGCGCGGCTGAAAAGCCGGCATTGCCAGTTTCTCGGTTCGGCCGGCCTGCGCCCCTGCTTGCCTGCGTGACGCGCGCGGCGCGCAGCTCGCGGCAATTGGTTCCCTCCCGCTTCTTTGGCATCGCTCGCTTAGGGCGAGGAGGGCCGCACCAGCGGCCCAAAATTCGTATTCACCGCTGGCGTGGTGCATCCCGGATTTCCACTCGGATTGCACAGCCCGGCGGTGATTCCCGCCACGCCCGCGGGCACCAAAATGCTATCCAGCGGCTCCGCGTATATGTTGTAGCTGTTTCCCACGGGCAGGTGCGAGATCGTGTAGGAGCCATCGAAAACCGTCGGAGGATTTGCCTCGCTGCAGCTCCATCCTCCGATCGTGGCCGCAATCACCGCTCCCGTTGTCGCATCCTCGGCCACCACCTGCGCTCCAAACATTCCGGTCACCGCCTGGCCCGGGCTGGGGGAGGGAAGCAGCGCCAGCGCGAATGGGTTGGCGGGCAACACGCGCCCGCTGATCGTTCCCGTATCCACCGTATCCGCGGGATCGAAATAGAGGGTGCGGATGCCGGCGCGATCGTCGTCGGAGAGCGGAGCATCGGGCTGCTGCGTGGTGGGCCGCGAACCTGTGTAGGTGCCGATGGGCGGCGCAAAGGGAATCATGATCGCCCGCCATACGCCCGAGGAATCCAAGCCGAAGACGTTTCCCAGCTCGTGGATCAGTATCGTTTCCAGATCGTAGCTGGCGGCTCCCGCGGCCGTGGGCAGCGCTCCTGGCGTGGCAAAGCTCGCTTGCCCGTCGGAGCGGAATAGGATGTCCGCATCCAGGATTTGCCCCGCAAATGCCGAGGGCCCCGCCGCTCCCAGGATCACGCCAGGAGCATCCGCTGTAATGGTGCGCGTGATAGCCAGCACCCCGGTGGTGAAAGCGTCGCTCGATTGATTGAAGCAGATGGTATTGATCCCGTCGGCGTTGCTTTCCTCATCGTTGGTGCAGGCATCCTGCGTGGCCGTGCGCGCCAGCGCCCCGAGCGCGCCTGGAAACGTGATGCTGTTCATCGTTGTGCCCGTCACGCCCGTCCACACTCCGTACGATTGCAGGATCACGCCTTCCACTTCATCCAGTTGCGCGGCGCTGGCATAGGGCGCCAGCGTCACGATGTCGCCATTGGGCGGCAATGCCGTGCTCCATTGCCGGCTCATGGGCACTCCGCCGGAAAAATACTGCAGCGTGGGAAGCGGGCAGCCGCCCGATTCCGGAATCACGTAGTCATTGGAATAGGCTCTCGCCGGCGGACTGCCGGCCAGCGGCGCGACAATCGCCATCAACAGCACCTTCCGCAGCAGCTCATTCATTTTGTTCCCGCAGGCTTCGCCTGCGCCTCCAGCACCTCACGGTGTAGTTCCACAAGCGCCATCGGCCGCCGCGCCTTCGCGCCGCCATCTCCGCCCGCCTCCGCCCCCGCGTGCAGCATCAGCGCCGCGGAATCCTCCACGGCAAATACACGCCCCGCCGCATCATGTCGCAGTCGAAAAGTTCCTTCGGAGAAGCCGGTAACAGATAGGGCGCCGGAGCGCGTCCGCTCGAGAAACAGCACCACCTCTTCCCCGGGAACGAACTGCGGCACGCCTGCCACCGTGGAGACCAGATGCCCCGAGCGGCCGCCCAGCAGCCGGACCTCGATGTTCCCCGGCGCGCGGCCTTTCCACACCTCCGCCACGCGGAAGCGCGCGCGCGTCCAGATTTCTCCGTCTTCCCATTGGCTTCGCGTGCCCAGGCACCGCGCCCGCGCCACCACGCTGGCCGCCTGCGTCATCTGCGCCACGCTCATAGGCGCAAGCGTGGTGCAGAGGGCGAGCGGCGCCATCCACAGCGCGCCCCACGCCAGCCATATTGCTCCGCGTTTCCTCATCATTCCACCTCCAGCAGGCCGGTTGCCACGGCCTTGTCGTTGCTCGAATCGGTGATGAAAAGTGTCCGCAGGCCGGGCTCGGTGTCCGAAGAGATCGTCAGATCCAGCTCCATCAGATTCGGAAACAGATTCTCGAGCGAGGTCACCACAATGCCGATATCCGATGGCCCGGAAAACTGGTAAAGAAAGCCGGGGGCCAGATTGTCTCCTTGAACGCAGATGCTGGTCACCGCAGATCCCGAAGGCGGCCGGATCACCGTAATCGGCGCGTCATTCAACGCGCAGTTGGTGTCTCCTCCGCTGATGGTCAGCGGCCCGGCGAAATTCACATTCAGTGGCGCCGCTCCCGAGCCATTCGTAGATGGCTCTGCCACTACAATGTCTTTGCCCGTTGCCGCTGGCGCGCCGCTGGTGAGTGTGATCACGTCTGGCGTTGCGCTGAAAGCCACCACCACAAAAGGCGCCGTGTTTGAAAGCGGCGCCGGCGTGCCGGGATTCTGTGCCTGCATGGTGAAGGTCGTCGCGGAGGCCAGATCGGCGGGGTCCAGCGTGATGAAGCACACCTGCGCCGTATCACAGGTGGTGGCTCTCGCCTCGCCATTCACCAGTATGGACGTGGCTCCATTCCCGCTTCCCGCCACAAAATTCACTCCCACGATCTCGAGCGGAATATCCACCGGAATCCCGGAAATCACACTCGAGGGCAGCAGCTGCTCAATCACCGCACCGCTGGTCACCGCGATGGTGGCTGTGCCCGATTTTGTCGGATCGGCCACACTGGTGGCTGTCGCCAGGATTTCATTGGGCGAGGGCGCCTGCGCCGGAGACACGTAATTCCCATTCACATCAATGGTGCCGCACAACGCCGCGGTGCACGCGGGGCCAGAGGCCAGCGCCAGGCTCCATGTGACCGCCGCATTGGCCGTGCCGCTTACAGCCGCCTGAAATTGCGTCCCTCCCGAAGCCGCCAGGAAGGCATAGGCAGGCGACACGCTCACGCTCACGGGCACCGGCCCGGTCACGGTGATCTGCGCGCTGGCTTCCCGTGACGGATCGGCGTTGCTCACGGCCGTCAGCGTCACGGGGTCGGAGGTTGGCGTGGTCGAGGGAGCCAGATAATCCACCATGGCGGCACTGGGCCCGGCGGGCGCAACGCACGGATTGGAATTGTGCACGCATACCTGCCCGTTCGCGGCGTCGCCGTTGGCCACACCCTCCACCAGCCAGTTCACAGTCGTGTCCGCGGAGTTCACCACCGTCGGCGTGAAGGTCACCCTGCCTCCCTCCGGCGTAGAGGCCGAGGGCGGCGTCAGGAAAATGATCAGGTTGCTCACCAGCGTCACCACGGCCGCGGCCGTCCGCGGAGGTGTCTGCTGCGTCGTGGCATGGATCGTTACCGGATTTCCCGCCGGAATATCCTGCGGCGCGTTATAAGACGCTGTGTCCTGCCCCGTGCTCACGATTGTTCCATAGGTGCCATTGCCCCCCGCGACGCCATTCACGTCCCAGGCGATGGCCGTGCCGGCCGGCGCACAAAACTGCGCCGAAAAGCCCAATGATTCGCCCAGGGAAAGCGTCGCCGTGGCGGGATTGATTCCATCCGGCTCAGGGCAGGTGACCGTTACATTCGCGGATGCCATCTTGCTCGGATCGGCCACGCTCGCCGCCATCACCTCTATCGCCACTCCAGGCGGTGTGGCCGGCGCGGTATACACTGCCGTATCCCCGCCGCTGCTGGCGATGGTTCCCGTTGCCGGGCTGCCTCCCGGCTGGCCGTTTACCATCCACGTGGCATCCGTATCCGGATTGCCCGGCCCGGTCACGCTGGCCGTGAATGTCTGGGAGGCTTGCAGGAGCACATTCGCGCTGGCCGGCCTAATGTCAATCAGTAGATTGCTTTGCAGTGTTACCGCCGCGCTGCTGGTGGCGCTTGGGTCAGCCGCGCTCGCGGCGGTGATCGTGACGCTTGCCGGCGTCGGCAATATCTGCGGCGCCACGTATACACCTGACGCCGAAATCGTTCCCGTGCTCGCATTTCCACCCGCCAGCCCATCCACGCTCCACGTCACCGCCTCATTGGTGGTTCCGGTGACCGTCGCTGTGAAGCTCTGCGTCGCTCCCAGCGCCAGGCTCGCCGTCGCGGGCTTCACCTGTACCATCACCGGCGCAGGCTCCATCGGCGGCGGTGAAAATCCGCCGCCCGCTCCGCAGCCCGCGAGAAACAGGATCAGTGCAAGCACGCCGGCCGCTTGCCAAAGCTTCCACGCGCGATGAATTTCGATCCTGAGAGGCGGCATTTTTCCCCAATGGGCGGCTGCGCCAAACGCCAACTGCAGCAACACCGCCAGGGGAGAGGCAACTCTTCTGCCACCTCTGCCGGAATCGTGCGCGGGAGGCCATCCTCTCGTCTAACTGGCTTGATTTGTTTCAGTTAAGTACAGCTACGCGCCTTCCCATCCTGCTTTTCACCGCCGCTCTTCGTCCGCACCATCTCGTTTCTGTTCCATTGTGAAACAACAGCCGGGAATCCTTCCCCTTCTGATGCCTTAATCCACGTTGACACTTCTCCCCACTCGTCATTTAATCCTTATCTATGCAAACTCCCGCCAATCCGCGTCGCGTAAAAACCTATTCCGCCGCCACGGGCTTCGTCTATCAGTACACCTTTCATGAGCTGAAAGACGCCCGGCGAGGTCTGAGCAAAGGGCACGAATATACCTATCTGGTTTCCGTGGATCGAAAAACAATGTTTCCGGTGAAGATTTTTGTCCGTCGGGATGCGGTGGCCAAATGGGGCAAGCAGGCCCAGCGCGCGCTCAGCGGGACCGAGGAATACGCGGTGGTGAAGATGCGGCTGTTCCAGGCATTCGACGAAAGAGAAGATCCCGCGGGCCCGTGGGCTGAATTGGACGTCAACGAAGCGAATCTCGAGGCCTTGCTGGCCCTGCTTGAGATTTAGCTTGCGCCGCGGGTCCGCGCCCCCAAATAAAAAAGGGCGCCCCGCGAAGGGCGCCCTGAAATTCAATCCGCTGGTTTAGTTTACTTTGTAGGGACTGATCACGCTGGGATTCTGCGAAGGCTCACCCTCGTTGATGGCCACCGCCGCCGCGGTAACGCCCGCAACGATCAATGCTCCCACCAGGATGATCTTGCCCTTGCCCGCCGAGCTGCCCGTGCTGGCCGCCGCATTGCTGCTCTGCGTCTGCGCATCGGCCAGACGGACCGTCAGTGCCATGCCTTCCGGCACCGTAGTGGCGCCGCTGGGGGTAGTCACCACCATGCTGCCCTTCTCGGCGCCGATTACCGCATTGCCGGAATTCACTACGTTGATGTATCCCACTCCGCTCCCGCTCGAGGGGCGAATGGTTGCGTTGGCCAGCAGGCCTTCCACGGGAGAACCGAGGCTGCTGCGGAATTTGGCAAATCCGCGCTCCACCACCAATTGCACAGGCGCCGAGGAAGAACCGCGCTCAAGCGTGGCCAGCGTACCCTGCGACAGAATCACCTGCCCGCCCTTCGCCAGGGCGATCCAGGCATTGCCGTGCGGCCCCACCTCAATCTGATCGCCGCTATAAACCGTTGTGCCCTGCACCAGATTCGTACCCCGTACAATGGCGCCGTTGCTTCCCTGCACCGTTCCGATCGCCGGGGACGGCCCAGCCCACCCCGGTACCGCCATCAGACTGACAACCAACACTGCAAGCACCTTGCGCAATCCCATGGATGAGCCCTCCGCGTTATCTATCGCATTTCCAATACTTTCCATTTTCACAAACCCACAATCATGCTAACACGACACGCGCCCTTGTCAATACCCGATTCGTCCGCTTATCCCTTACCAGACACGCTTTTTTCGCGCCCCGCCCGCAAAAATAAAAAGGGCGCCCCCGCGGGAGCGCCCCCAAGTTCAACCGATGAATTTACTGGACGGTGAAAGGACTCTCAATCCTTTGCGAGGTTCCCGATTCATTCAGGGCCACTCCCGCCGCGATTCCCGTGGCCGCTCCAATGATCAGCGCGCCCACGATAATCTTCGTGCTGGTGGTCATGCCTGAGCCGCTCGCGTTTCCGCTGGATTGTGTCTGCGTGCCATCCATGCGAACCGTCAGCGCCATCCCTTCGGGGACGGTGGTCGAGCCGGTCGGCGTGGTCACTACCACGTTGCCCTTCTCGGCTCCGATCAGCGCCGAATTCCCATTCACCACATTGATGTATCCCACGCCGGTCGCGTCCGCCGTGCGTATGGTCGCGTCGCCCAGGATGGCTTCCAGAGGCCCATTCGCCCCGGGGCGGAATTTGCCATAGCCCTTTTCCATCACCAGCCGCACCGGCTCCGCTGTGCCCGCCCGCTCCAGGCTCGCCTGGCTATTCGAGGAAAGGATCACCTGCCCTCCCCGCGGCAGCGAAATCCAGGCGCTTCCGTGCGCCCCCACGTTGATTCGGTCTCCGCTATAGACGGTTGTTCCCGGCACCAGCGTCGTGCCTCTCACAATCGCATCGTGGCTGCCCTGCACGGTCCCCACAGAAGCTCCGGGAGCCGCCCAGCCGGGCACCGCCATCAAACTCATCACCATCAGAGCCAGCACTCTACGCAATATCATGGGCGAATCCTCCCTGTCTTTCAGCGCAATCGCTTCTCTGCAACTCCCATCACAAGTTCATGCTAGCACGTCATCGCCGCTTGTCAATAGTTCAAACTCGCGGCCGGCCCCGCAAATAAAGAAGGGGCAACCCAAGCGGGGGGCCCCGCGCAATACCCCCCCCGAAGGCGGTATGTTCGGGCGAACCACCCTGGCCCTGGGTCCCGATTGCGATGCGGCCACACCGGCAATTACGCCGATGGAGGCCAGCGCGATCACCGAGCCGATCACCACCGCTTTGTGATTGCCCGATTGGCCGCTCGCCGGCGCGCTCGAGGTTTGCGCCTGCGCATCTTCCAGCCGCACCGTCATTCCCATGCCTTCCGGCACGGTTGTGGTTCCGCTCGGCGTGGTTACCGTCAGGCTTCCCTTTTCCGCTCCGATCACCGCGCTATCCGGCCCGGTCACATTCACAAAGCCCGTCCCGGCCGCGCCCGCCGTGCGGATGGTCGCGTTGCCCAGCACGGCCTCCAGCGGCGCCGCTGCGTTCCGCGTGAATTTGGCAAATCCCTTTTCCACCACCAGCTGCACCGGAGCGCTGGTGCCACCGCGTTCCAGACTGGCACGGCTTCCCTCGGATAGGATCACCTGTCCGCCCTGCGAGAGCGATATCCATGCGTTCCCGTGAGCTCCCACCTGGATGGTGTCTCCGCTGTAAACCGTGGTGCCTGCCACTAGAGTAGTTCCGCGAACGATTGCATTATTGCTGCCATGCACCGTGCCAACTGCCGCGCTGGGAGCGGCCCACACTGGCGTAGCCAACAAACTGACCATCAGGAGCACGAATTCCTTCCGCAATACCATGGGCGATGCCTCCGTGTAATCTATTCCACTGCAATTACTTCCGAGTAGCTCCCATCTCTCGTTCATGCTAGCACTACGAGCCTGCTTGTCAATAGCGGATTTCATTACGCGCCCGTTTCTTCCCGGCTCCCCACGCTTTTCCGCAGCGCTTGCTCCAAATCGGCCTGCCGGTAGCGGTAGCCCAGTTCGCTCAGCCGCGCGGGCATCGCTCGCTGGCTCGCCAGCAACAGCGCCTCCGCCATCTCTCCCAGCGCCAGCCGCAGCGCGAAGCCTGGCGCGGGGAAGAGCGCGGGCCGCCGCAGCACTTTTCCGAGCGTGCGCGTGAATTCTTCGTTCCGCACCGGCTCCGGCGCCACCGCGTTCGCCGCGCCGCGCAGCTTCTCTTCTCCCAGCGCATATAGAATCATTCCTGCCGCGTCTTCCAGCGCCACCCAGCTCATCCATTGCTTCCCGCTGCCCAGCTTTCCTCCAGCTCCGAAGCGGAAGGGAATCGCCATGCGCGGCAATCCGCCTCCCTCTCGCGCCAGGATCATCCCAAAGCGCAGCATCGCCACACGCGCTCCGTATCCTTCCGCTCCCCGCGCCGCCTCTTCCCATTCCCACGATACTTCGGCCAGAAAATCGCTTCCCGGCGCGCTCGCTTCCGTCAGCATTTCATCCCCGCGGCTTCCGTAATACCCCACCGCCGAAGCCGAAATGAAGACCAGCGGGGGCTTCTTCAGTTTCCCCAGGCTCGCTACCAGCCGCCGCGTGGCCTCTCCGCGGCTTTCCCTGATCCGCGCCTTCCTGCCTTCATTCCATCGCCCTTCCGCAATCGAGGCGCCCGCCAGATGCACCACGGCTTCCGCGCCTTCCGCCGCTCCCCCATCCAGCGCTCCAGTCAAGGGGTCCCAGCCCGCGTCGCCCGGCTCCCGCTTCGTCCCTGGCCGTGCCAGCCGGTTCACCCGGTGGCCCTCCCCACGCATCGCACCCACCGCCGCGCGCCCCACCATTCCCGAGGCTCCCGATACCAGTATCCTCATTCGCTCCTCCAGAGTGCTTCGTCCGGGGCTTGCCCGGGTCAGCTCTTCCGGTGTGGCAGGGCCACACTACGGCTGCCCGCCACTCCCGTCAAGCCGGCGTTCTCATCCTGCTCAGCCCTTCCTCCGCGCTTTTCCTTTCGCGCGCTTCACTTTCCTTTTCGCCTCCCGTAAAGTATATTTTCGGGGCATTTGGCGTTCTGCCCGCTGCTCTTTTCTCCGTCGTTGCGGGAAGGGAAGCCGCCCGGAGCTTCCGGACGCTAATCGCGGCGCTCGGCTTTGTCCATTTTTTCGAGGACCAGGGAGGTCTTGTCGTGCTCAGCCATATCCGCCGGTCCTGCGTCCTGTTCACCGCGGTATTCCTGCTTCCGCTCGCCTGCCACGGTTCGCGGCACATTCTCCAGGCTTCCGCCACGGCGCCTGCGCCGCCCCCCGCTCAGGTGATCACTCTCACCACGCGGAATTCGCGCTTTTTGCCCTCGAGTTTCCATGTGAAAAAAGGCGCTCACGTCGAGCTCCGCATCACCGCCGAAGATCGCCAGCACGGTTTCCGCATCAATCTTCATCCCGATGATGGCGGCCACAAGGGCCAGGTGGGGCTGCTCTTTGTCAGCCCCAAAAATTGCTGGAAAATCCCCAAGGGCCAGACGGTCTCGATCCAATTTGTCGCCGTCGAAGAGGGCAGCTATGCCTTCCGCTGCTGCACCCTCTGCGGGCTGGGGCATTTTGGAATGAAAGGGCAGATCATCGTGGATCCCTAGCTGCCGGCGGGCTAGCGAGGGCTTCATCCTTCTCCGCGCAGGCGGTATTCCGCTTTCCAGCGGTTCGCCGCTGGCAGCTCCGCTCTCCCTTCTTATTCCCGTCTTAATCGCGGCGCCCATTCCAGCCCGGGGTTTCGGCCCTCCTGCAGTTCCATCACCCACCTTCGCGCCGTCTCCCGCAGTTCATCCACGCGCACGCCGCGGTAGCCGGCTGGCGAGCGCCCCAGCTTCACCACTCCCGCGGTCAATAGCGCGCAGCCTCCTTCCAGGTTTTTCCGGGACACGTGGTGAAAGCCCGCCGAAATCTGTATCAGCCCCTGCAGCGTTGTCTTCTCCGGCTCGTGCGCTTCCAGCCAGATTTCTTCCCAGGTCTCGTGCGCCGCAAAAAAATCCCGCGCGTTGAATTGCTCGAAGCCGCGCCGGAAAATCTCGTCCCTCGCTGCGTTGGTCTTTGGCCTTCCGCCCATCTCGGGTTATTCTACCAATTCGGAAGCTTTGGCGAAGGAGCCGCGTGCCCAAGTTCCATCTGGCCCTGATCATCCACGCCCACCAGCCGGTCGGCAATTTCGAGAACATCCTTGAACAGGCCTGGCAGCGCTCCTACCTCCCGTTCCTCGATGTACTCGAGCGCCATCCCACGGTTCACGCCGGCCTGCATTATTCCGGCCCGCTGCTCGAATGGTTCGCGCGCGCACATCCGGAATTCATTCTCCGCCTTCGCCGCCTCGCCGAGGCCGGTCAGGTCGAGATGGTCGGCGGAGGATTCTACGAACCCATCCTGGCCGTCATCCCCCCGGGCGACCGCCTCGAACAGATTGGACGCATGGCCCGTCATCTCCATTCCAGTTTTGGTCTGCGGCCAAAAGGCGCCTGGCTGGCCGAACGTGTCTGGGAGCCCGCGCTGCCTTCCTCGCTGGCCGCCGCCGGCGTCGAATACACACTGGTGGACGATAATCATTTTTTGTGCGCCGGATTCCAGCCCGCCCAATTGCACGGCTATTACATCGCCGAAGATTGCGGCTCAAGCCTGCGCCTCATCCCGGGATTGAAGTCGCTGCGCTACCTCATCCCCTATCAGCCGGTCGGCGCGGTCATCGAGAGCCTGCGCCAGGCCGCTGCCGCATCCCCCGGCGGCATGGCGGCCATGGGAGACGATTGCGAAAAGTTTGGCGTCTGGCCGCGCACCTACGACCACTGCTATACCGATGGCTGGCTCGAGAATTTCTTCACCGCTCTCGAGGAAAATGGTTCCTGGCTCGAGGCCGTCACTCCTTCCCACGCCCTCACCGCCAGGTCTCCCCTCGGCCGCGCCGACCTCCCCGCCGCGAGCTACGCCGAAATGGGCGAATGGTCTCTGCCTACCAGTGCGCGCCAGCAATACCATCGCATCCTCTCGGAATTCTCCGGCCGCGAAGACCTCGTGCCCTTCCTCCGCGGCGGCTTTTGGCGTAATTTCCTGGCCAAATATCCCGAATCCAATCTCCTCCACAAGCGCATGCTCCATGTTTCCGCAAAGCTGGCGCGCCTGGCGCGCCGCCGGAGGGATTCTCCTGCCGCCGCGGAGGCCCGCACGCTGCTGCTGCAGAGCCAGTGCAACGACGCCTATTGGCACGGTGTCTTCGGCGGCCTCTATTCTCCTCACCTCCGCACCGCCCTGCTCCAGTCGCTGGTTCGCGCCGAATCCCTGCTCGAGGCTCCCCGCCGCCGCTCCGCCAGAACTCAACTGCTTGACTACGACGCCGATGGCCGCCCCGAAATCCTCTTTACCTCCCGCCGCTATTCCGCCCTGCTCTCGCCCGCCGATGGTGCCACTTTCTCCTTCCTCGATTTTCGACCCGCGGGCCTGACCCTCATCAATTCCCTCATGCGCCGCCCGGAGGCCTATCACGAGCGCCTCTCCGCCTCCGCTCCAGCCGCTTCCCCGGGCGTCGTCTCCATCCATGACCAGATGCTGGCCAAGGAGCCGGGCTTGGATCGCCTGCTCAAATACGACCGTTGGATGAGGCATTGCGGCCGCCTGCTGCTTTTCGGCGAGGGCAAGACCATCGCGCAATACCACGCCCTCCATCTCGACGAAGACCCCGGTATCGCCGCAGCTCCCTACCGCGTATCGAAATCCGCCGGCCCGCGCGTAGCCCTGCGCCTCGATTCCTCACCCGATTGGGCGGTCACCAAGGAGGTTTCCTTACATCCCAGTGAGGATTCCGTAGGGGAAGGCTATTCCCTGCGCTTCGATTTTTCACTTTCTCCCACCGGCTCCCAGCCCGTTCAGGCGCAGATCGGCCTGGAACTCGTGCTCAACCTCCTGGCGCCTGACCAGCCCAACCGCTATTTTCAGTCCCTCGAGCAGCGGCATCCTTTGAACTGGGCCGGCACGGCTGTTGCGCCTGAACTCGGCCTGGTGGATGAATGGCAGGGCGTGGCGCTTTCCATCGTCGCTCCCGAGGCCCGCGAATTCTGGGTTTCTCCCATCGAGACCATCTCCGAATCCGAAGAGGGTTTCGAACGCGTCTATCAGGGTTCGCAAATTCTCGCTGTTTGGCCCCTTCAGCTCGCTTCCAAATCCGTTTTCCGCGCCTCCCTCACCCTCCGCGTCTCTCGCTATCTCCCGCCGGAGGATGCCCCCGGCCTCCCGCCGCCGGCTCCCTCCTGAGATCTCCCCGCTTCCACACCGGCCACCCCCTTCCACCTTCCACGTTGCTCCCCGAACCCTTGTCGGTTACATTTTTCTCGGGAGACTTCGCCGGATGGCTTTGTCCAAGCTCTTACTGGATTTGCTGGTTTGTCCCTTGTGCAAGACGCCCGTCAAACTCACCGAAGATGGAAAGGGCTTGAAGTGTTCCACTTGCCGGCGCCTCTATCCGGTTCGCGACGACATCCCGGTGATGCTTGTTGACGAAGCAACTGTCCAGAAGGATTGATCCGGCCTCTCTCCTTCCCGGCCTTCCTCTCCACTCTCGGATTCTGATCATCCGCCTGCGCCTGCTGGGCGACGTCGTGCTGCTCGCCCCCGCCCTGCAGGCCCTGCACGCCTGGCGGCCAGACCTGCGCCTCTCCGTCCTTCTCGATCCCCGCTTCGCTCCGCTGCTCGAGGGCCATCCCGCCGTCTCGGAAATTCTTCTCCTCCGCTCCAAAGCGTCCATGGCGCTCCGGTTGCGCCGTGGAAAATTTCCCGTCGTTTACAACCAGCACGCCGGCCCTTCCAGCGCTCTGCTCACCGCCGCTTCCGGCGCGCCGGCGCGCGTTTGCTGGCGCCACAAGCAGTTCTCCTGGGCCTATAACATCCAGGTTCCCGATTCCGATTTCTTCTATGGCGCCGCTCCCGTCCACACCGTCGAGCACCGCTTGACTCAATTTTATTTCACCGGCCTGCCCCGCTCGCCCATTCCTCCGGCTCGCTTATATCCCCAATCCCAAGCTCTGGCCGCCGTTCAAAAAAGGCTCGATGCCTGCCGCATCCCTCCCGGCCAGCCCTACGCCGTCCTGCGCCCTGGCGCCTCCGGCCCCGCCAAGCGCTGGCCCATCGAGCGCTTTGCCGCACTGGCCCTCCAGCTTCGTGATGTCTTTCACCTCATGCCGGTCTTCAATCTCGGCCCCGGCGACGAACCCATCGCCGCCGCATGGCGCGCGCTGCCCGTTTCTCCCGGTCCTGTGATCTCCGATCTTTCTCTGGCCGAGCTCATCGCCCTGATCGCCGGCGCGCGCCTGTTTATCGGCAACGATACCGGCCCAACGCACATCGCCGCCGCCACCTCTTGCCCCGTGCTGGTATTCTTCGGGGCCAGCAACGCCGTCCTCTGGCGCCCCTGGGCGGTTCCCTATCGTCTTCTCCAGGATACTTCCGCCTCCCAGACTGGTATTCTTTCCGTCAGCGTTGCGGAAGCCATAGAGGCTTGCGGGGCGCTCCTGGCGGCAAGCGGCTAGCCCCGTCCTCGAGCGGCCACGCTGCCTTGCGCACCTCGCGGCGCATACGAGCGAAAGATGAAAACGAAAGCCCATCCCGCCTCTCCCGCGCGCCTCGCGCGCCTCGTCCGCTCCTTTTCCGGCCGCCGCATCGCGGTGCTCGGGGATTGGATGCTCGACCGCTATATCTGGGGGAATTCTTCCCGCCTCTCTCCCGAAGCCGCCGTCCCCGTGGTGGATTTCGTGCAGCAGACCGAGCTGCTTGGCGGCGCGGGCAACGTAGCCGCCAATCTCGCCGTTCTCGGCGCCGCGGTTCATCCCTTCGGCATCCGCGGAGAGGACGAAGCCGGCCGCGCTTTGCTTTCCTGCCTCCGCACCCTCGGCCTGCCCGTCGCGGGTTTGATCGCCGATTCCGCGCGCCCCACCACCGTCAAGACCCGCATCATCGCACGCCACCAGCAAGTGGTCCGCGTGGACCGCGAAGTTCGCTCCCCTCTTCCCGCTTCCATCCAGGAGCGCCTCATCCGCCGCGTGGTTTCTTCTCTGCCCCACTGCGACGGCCTGGTTCTTTCCGATTACGACAAGGGAACGGTCACAGATACCGTGGCCGAGCGCGCCCTTGCTGTCTGCCACAAGCTCGGCAAGCCCGTCTTCGTCAAACCGCGCTGGTCGCGCCTGCCGGTTTATCCTGGCGCCACAGTCATCGTCTGCAATCGCGCCGAAGCCGGCTTCCTCGTCAGCCGCCCTCTGGATTCTCCCGCATCCATCGAGCAGGCAGCCCGCGCCCTGCTCGATCATTTCGCCTGCGCCGCCGTCATCATTACCCGCGGCGAACAGGGCATGACCATCCTCGAGCAGGCCTCCCCCGCCGCACTGCACCTCGCCGCCACAAGCCACGAGCGCCATTTCGGCCAGGCCGGCCACGATCAGAATCGCGGCGGCCGCCAGGTCTTCGACGTCACTGGCGCCGGCGACACCGTGCTTTCCGTCCTCGCTTTGGCCGCCGCCTCGGGCGCCACCATTCCGGAAGCGGCGGCGCTGGGCAATGCCGCTGCCGGAGTGGTGGTGGGCAAGCTGGGCACGGCCACCGTCTCTCCTTCCGAGCTGCTGGCGGCGCTCGCCGAGCTTCGCTAGCCGCCGCGCTTTTCCGCGCCGCGGCCCTGCGGTATGCTTCTGTGCGCGCCGCGGCCTCCCCTGGCCGCCCGCGGAGGCACTGTGGCCAAACTCAAGCCGGATCGGCGCCTGGGCATGCACCGCCCCATCACCCGCCGCGATTTCCTCAACGGCTTCGCCCTGGCCCTCAGCGGCTCGCTGCTTCCCGCCTCTTCTTCCTGGCTCGAGGGCTTCGGCCTGCCCCAGTCTCCTTTCGCTCCGGAAAAGCAGCCGGATTACTATCCTCCCTCCTTGACAGGCATGCGCGGCAGCCACGATGGCTCCTGGGAAGTGGCCCACGCCCTGCGCGATGGCGCGCAATGGCCCCACCCCACCGCCGATCCCGGCGCCTTCGACCTGATCATTGTGGGCGGCGGCATCAGCGGCCTCGCCGCCGCTTATTTCTTCCGCCAGCGCGTCTTGCCCAAGGCGCGCATCCTCATCCTCGAAAATCACGATGATTTCGGCGGCCATGCCAAACGCAATGAATTTCGCGCACCCTCCCGCATCCTGCTCGGCTACGGCGGCACGCAATCCATCGCCTCCCCGGGTCTCTATAGCCCCCAGGCCGCCGGCCTGCTCCGCGACCTCGGCGTAGATACCAGCCGCTTCTATAAATATTTCGATACCGGTTTCGCCAAAGCCCACTCCCTCTCTTCCGGAATGTTCTTCGATCAGGCCACCTTCGGCTCCTCCCGCCTCGTCGCCGGCCGCGACACTCTTCCCCCCGCCGAATTCCTTTCCCGCACGCCGCTTTCCCCTCAGGTCCGCAAAGACCTCCTTCGCCTGCTCACCGCCAAAGTGGATTACCTTCCCGGCATCTCCCCGCGCGAAAAGAAAATCCTGCTCGCGCGCACCAGCTACAAGGATTTCCTGCTTCTCCACGCCCGCGTCGATCCCGGCGTCATCACCGTCCTCCAGCGCCAGACCGCCGGCCTCTATGGCGTGGGCATTGATGCCGTTCCGGCGGGAGACCTCGCCGGCCTGGGCTTTCCCGGTTTCGAGGGCATGGATCTCTCCGGCCCTCCCGGCCCGGGCCTGGGCCTCGAGGTCACCCGCCAGGATCCACACAGCCCCTACATCTTCCATTTTCCCGATGGGAATGCTTCGCTGGCGCGCCTGCTGGTCCGCTCGCTCATTCCCGGCTCCGCCCCCGGCCACACCATGGAGGATATCGTCACCGCAAGGATGCATTACCCACTCCTTGACCAGGAGCCTTCTCCCGTCCGCATCCGCCTCAATAGCACCGCCATCCTGGCACGCAACCTCGGCGAACCAGGCCATCCTTCTCAGGTCGAGGTCGTCTACGTCCGCGGCGGCGCCGCCCATTCCGTTCGCGCCCCCGCCGCCATCCTCGCCTGCTGGAATATGGTCATCCCCTATCTCTGCCCCGAGTTGCCCGAGCCGCAGAAGCAGGCTCTGGCCTATGGCGTGAAGGTTCCTCTGGTCTATGCCAACGTGCTGATTCGCAATTGGGAAAGCTTCCGCAAGCTCGGCGTTTCCCATGTCCACTGCCCCGGCAGCTATTTCGAATCCGTCTCCCTCGATTTCCCGGTGTCTATGGGCGGCTATTCCTTTCCCTCAAATCCCGCCGAGCCTTGCCTGTTGCACCTCGAGCGCGCTCCCTGCAAGCCCGGCCTCCCGGCCCGCGAACAGCAGATTGCCGGCCGCTTCGAGCTATTTACCACGCCCTTCGATACCTTCGAGCGCCACATCCGCTCGCAGCTCGCCGCCATGCTTTCCCCCGCCGGCTTCGATCCCGCGCGCGACATCCTCGCCATCACCGTCAATCGCTGGCCCCACGGCTACGCCTATGAATATAATTCGCTCTTCGATCCCGATTGGCCCGCGGAGAAGCAGCCCTGCGTGATTGGCCGCCAGCCCTTTGGCAGGATTTCCATCGCCAATTCCGATGCCGGGGCCTTTGCCTACACCAATGCCGCCATCGATCAGGCCTGGCGCGCGGTCTCCGAAGTCTCGCGATTTTTCTCCTGAGCGTCAGGCTTGCTCCGCTCGCCCGGCTTTGGGCTTCCCCGCGGCTCGCAATCCCGCTATGATGCTTCTCGCTGTTTTGTTGTGCTTCGCCGCGGAAGGTTTTTCCCCGGCAGGAAAGGATTCCATTTCCACCATGCGCCGGGCTCATTTCGCAGGTTTCTGTTTCCCTTCCACGCTGCTGGCCGCCATCGCTTTCGCCGCGCTGGCCGCTATTCCGGCATGGCTTCTCGCCCAGGCTTCTTCCGCTCCCCAGGCGCCGCCCGCCCCCTCCAGGACGGCCGCCCAGGCCTATAAGAATATCCGCGTGCTTAAGGACATTCCCGCCGAGC
>VFSW01001475.1_pt1 | contig 35870 bp, 31 predicted proteins | sample 5358111 | NCBI WGS metagenome assembly VFSW01 (sample SAMN11554181, study PRJNA540505) | mine drainage metagenome | isolation source: sediment from site ElyBrook_90M | place: USA: Ely Copper Mine, Vershire, VT | collected 2017 | reverse complement strand
GGCCGCTAAATCCCTGGGGTCGGGTTCGGGTATGCGTTCGCGCTGGGCGTGACCGCCGAGGGCGTCATCGAACGGCCCCACCATCGCCGCGGCCGCGGGGCGCCACGCGGCGATTTCTTGAGCGTCCACCTCCAGGGAACTGGCTTCAATTGGGTACTGCTCGGCAAGGTCGGCCGCCGCGACGAGGTTGCGCTGCGCCATCAGGTTCGTGTAGACGTTGTTATCGGCGACGGCGCTGTATTCGTCGGGACCGGTGACACCGTCAATGCAGAATCCTCCCTCCAGATTGAAATGCCCGAGCGAAACCCACAATCTCGCGGTCGCCGTCAGCAGTTCCAATCCAACGCCCGCTTCGAATTCGCGGTCGCCAGTGGCGTGCAAGTACCGGATGACGGCGTCGGCGATGTCAGCCCCCACGTGGAATGCGGCGGTACCGGCGGGCCAGTACGCCGAACATTCGGCGCCGTTGATGGTTCGCCACGGGAACGCCGCGCCTCCCAGCCCGAGGGTCTGGGCTCGATTGATTGCCGTGGGGAGTGTGTCGTGGCGCCAGTTCAAGGCGTCGGCGACCGCATTGGACATCGTGTAATTGAGCACGAACAGCACGAAGGTCTCGCTATCCCAGAACGCGTGGCCGTCGTACCCGTTGCCGGTGAGGCCCTTGGCGGGAATAGCGCGCCGCTCATTGCGGGCCGCCGCGGCGAGCACGTGGAAGAGTGAGAAGCGCACGGCCTGTTGGATCTCGTCGTCGCCCTCAACCTCAACGTCGGCGCGATCCCAGAAATCCCCGAGATATTCGAACTGCCGCGCGCACAGGCCATCCCACCCCGTGTCGCGCGCCGCATTGAGCGCGCCGTCCACCTGATCGCGAAGTGCCTCCTTGGTACGCTCGGCGGACCAACCGTAGGTGACGTACTTGACGAGGTGAAGATGCTCGCCCGGTTCGAGGGAGACGGTCACCGTCACCCGGCCGAGGTCGTCGAAACTCTCGGAATGGACCTTCATCGACGGCGGACCCGCTATCTCATGATCCATGGCGGCGGCTATCAACTGCCCGCTGAAGTTGGTGCCGTGGAGGAGTTCGCACCGGAGCCCGTCGTGCGAGTGGAACTCGGCTCGTAGCGGAACGTTGCCGACCGAGGATGCCCGCGGATCGTCACGCGCGGGCAGCGCCGGTTCCTGGGCTACCAGTTCAGACTGGACGACGAGACGTACTTGGTGATCGACCGCTTCGACGTCGTAACAGATCGCCGCCGCTGATCGTTGGACGAGGGACACAATGCGCTGGGAGTGCACGCGAACTCGCCGTCCAGAGGGTGAGGACCAATCGACGTGTCGTTCCAGGACGCCGGTGCGAAAGTCCAGGGTGCGCTCATGGCCATGCAGTTGGCCGTAGCGGATGTCGAAGGGCTCGTCGTCGACGAGCAGTCGGATAACTTTGCCGTCGGTGACATTGAGTACCACCTGGTCTTGCTCAGGGTACCCGTAGCCCACCTCAGCGTAAGGGAGCGGTCGAAGTTCGTGCACGCCGTTGAGATACGAACCAGACAGGCCGTGGGGGTCTCCCTCGTCGAGATTGCCCCGCCAGCCAATATGTCCATTGGAAAGTGCGAATACTGACTCACTCTGCGCCAGGACATCGAGATCCAAGTCCGTCTCTCGTATGCGCCAAGGCTCAGTGGCGTAGAAAGGATGCAGAATCACTGTTTCTCGCCAGAGTCTCGATCCGCAGAGGTGTGTCGGTGCCCGGTGGTCAGTTGTCGCTGGTCATCAATGGTCCGCAAGTTCAATGTACCCCCAGTCATCACGACGCCTGCATCCTCGCGCCTCTTGCCAGGCTCATCCGATCGAACGACCGTCGGCTCCCGGACGGAGGTTTTATGTGTGGCGTAATGGAATCTCCATTTTTAAGTTAATGATTCATCGCGAAAGCGTGTCGCAAGCTTCGCGCGGCCAGCAGACACAACGTAAACGGCGATACCCGGAACAAGCCCGCCATTGCCTCGGCGAGCAGCGTTGACGTCTCGGAACGAATTGCGATCACTCAGATTTGCGCAAGTGAATCTCCAACCACGACGTGTCCGCTCACTTCTGTCGTGATTACAACGGCTAGTCCGGCGAACGAAGTTCACCGTTGCCTCACAGTGCTGCTCGACCCCCATCCAATCGCGCTTTCCGGGATTTTGGACGGGTGGCGACAATTTCATCTCGTACCGGACAGTATGGAGATGTGAGAGGAGGCGGGGATAGAACGCGTTGCCCGATTCCTGAAGGTTCTTGTCGCCCTGGTAGTGGCAACCACAGTGGCGCCCTTGGTCGAAACTGATTCATCGGCATCAGGAGTCGCGCCCCCGAGTTGTCGGGCGAGCCAAGTGACGCTCTCGACCACTACCGACCAGCCGTTGTACGCGGGAGGATCTCGAGTGCACCTTTACGTCACTCTGCTCAACCACAGTGCTGTTGGTTGCTCCTACGACACCGGTCCCTTCTCCCCGAATCTTGTCCTCTCAAATTCCGAAGGCGCCACCGTCTGGGGTTCATGTTGGTTCGGTGGGGGCCCCGCACCCTGCGCCTACTTCCTTCGTCGGAATGTGCTGGCCCCAGGCGCAACGTACCGCGACCGTCTCACTTGGGATGAGCGCACCGGTCATCCCGATCTGCCTGCGCCCGTAGGTCGTTATACCCTCACGGCGAATCTGCAAGGCCTTGCGTTGGTCGCTTCCACCTCCTTCGACATGATCCGGTCACATTTCGTTACGGTCACTCTGGGTGATCTCGGACGGCACTACGCCCTGTCGGTCGGCGACTATCTGGTCGTGCGCTTGGTCGACCCACCGCTGGGGTGGACCTCGGCGCGCTCCTCAACTCCGCGGACAGTGAACGTTGTCACTGAGGTCAACCCAGTCGCTGGTCTCTTCGTGTATCGCGCCCTCAGACCCGGCATCGCGCGTATCTCCGCGGTCGGAAATCCAACCTGCTACCCGGAGTGCTTGATGGCCAGCAGGAATTTCTTCGTGACGGTGAGCGTCCTCGCGCCCTGAGGACGAATGTTGGAATTTTCGTGAATGACCATACGCGGGCGCGGGAATCGCTCGTTCGGCGTCGCGGCGGTTACGCGCCGTGTCAGGATCTCGGTGGACCTGAAGTCCTGATCCTTGGCGCCTGTCCGACCAACTTCACATGACCTCGCGGCAGTAGGTTCTCGACTCTCGATTCAACTTCGGCGGAGCGAGTGAGCGCGGCATCAGGCGTAAGAACGGCTCAACCTGGCTACGACGCTCGTGACTCGGTCCAGTCCAGAGCGACAAACGAGCTCTGTCGATGCTGCGGGGTCCATCCTCCGGGCACTGCTCTCACCCCATTTGTCAACTCGCCCGTGCGGGCGTGGTGCCGTGAAATGAAAGGACTATCGACCATAGGCCACTGTGCCCATCAGATTTATGATTGTCGATGTATAGGTGAGAAGAATGAGTCTCATGAGAGAGTCCACCAATTAGGAGATATATGTCAGCCACCATCAGCCCCGACACCTTAAAAATTCTCGATGCCATGCGTGCCGCAATGGGCGACGTTCCGTCGGCCATCGTCAAGGCCGGTAGTGCTGATCCGCGCATGGTCGCCGAGCAGATTCGATCCAGTGCGTTCGCGATGCCGCCCGACGGAGGTGCCCTCGATCCCGTGACCCGCACCCTCATCTACCTCGCCGTGGCGCTCGCCACGTCGAATCACGCCTGCACGATAGCCATGACCAACAAAGCTCGCGTGCAATCGATTGACTCGGCGAAGTTGCTCGAAGCCTTTCACATTGCGCGCTACGCCATGGCAACGAGGGTCGTGGGGGATGCGGAACCGCTCTTTGAACTCATCAACGAGAGATGAGTGAGCGGCTTCGTACCGAGAAGTGACCGGCTGAGGGTTTCCCATAACTAAGTAGCTTGCGTGAGAAGGCTGTTCCGGTAGGAGATGACGATGTGAGTCGTGGCCAGGTTCGTCGGAGGGTGATGAAGAATCAACGACGCGGAAGAAGCATTCGAACAGAGGACGAATCGCGGGCCGTGGAACTGCATCGATGGCTCTCGTCGATGATGCTGCTGGGAGTATCGGTCATGATCCCGTGGGCGATCTATCTTTCGATTCACCTCCCCGTACGTTTTCGGACCCACAACTGGGATGTTGCCTGGGTGGGATTTGATGTTGCGCTAATTCTGGTTCTCGTGGCGGCGGCGTGGGCTTCGTGGAATCGTCGCCAGATTCTCGCTACGACCTCAATCGTGGCGACGACGATGCTGCTATGTGATGCGTGGTTTGACGTGACCACATCTGTCGGAACGAGTGATCAGTCGCGATCCATTGTGGGTGCCCTTCTCTTCAATCTGCCTCTCGCGGCCTTCTTCGTTCTGCTGGCCCGTCGAATCATGTTGCGAACTGCGGCGGTTCTCGCGGCGGCGCTGCGGGTCAGTTCGGTGCCGCAGCGCGCCTACGATGTCGCGATGCCCTTCTCCACCACCTGGCGAGGTCAAGAGATGAGCCACCAGTCACTTCGCAATGATCATGGACTAGGGCACGGCTCACCAGAGTGAATCGACGGTCGTCGTCGTCGTTTAAATTTCCATTATCTCGACGGCCAACGCCACACGATGCGAAGGGCTCGACCCCCGGTCGGCCGCTTAGCGGTCAACCCTCCCACGGTGGTGGGTGTAAGGACCGACCTGCCTCATTCGTGACGCCAACTACGCCATAGTGCTGCATAGTCACCATTCAAGGCGAGTAGTTCGTCGTGGCTTCCGAGTTCGGTGATGCGTCCGTCATTCATCACGCAGACTCGGTCGGCGTCGTGGGCGGTGTGCAGCCGATGAGCGATGGCAATCACGGTGCGACCCTCGAGGACTGCGGACAAGGAGCGTTCGAGGTGTCGTGCGGCTCGCGGGTCGAGCAGGGCCGTCGCTTCATCCAGGATGAGGGTATGCGGATTGGCGAGCACCAGTCGAGCGAGCGCGATCTGTTGGGCCTGTGCCGGACTCAAGGCGTAACCGGTAGTTCCCAACTCGGTGTCTAGTCCCCGAGGGAGTTGGCGCACCCACGTCAGCGCATCGACCGCGTCAAGGGCTTCCTCGATGGCGTCATCACTCGATTCGGGGTGGGCCAGGGCCAGATTGTCGCGCACCGTACCCAAAAAGATGTGGTGCTCCTGGGTCACCAACAGGACGTGGCGACGAAGCGTCGTGAGTGGCAATTGGCTGAGCGTGACACCCCCGAGCGTCACGGCGCCCGCCCGTGGAGCATCCATGCCCGCCAGTAGCCGCCCGAGCGTTGATTTTCCAGCTCCCGATGGACCGACGATGGCCAGTCGCTCACCTGGGCGCACCACCAGTGAAACGTCGGCGAGGACGTCGCGTCCCTCGCCGTAGGCGTAACGGACATTCTCAACCCGCAGTTCCTCATCGGCCGGCTCTGGACCCGTCACCGGTCGCGAGTCGCGAACCTCGGACACGCCCACCAGTCGGGCCAGGGAGGACTGGCCCAACTGCAATTCGTCGAGCCAAGACACGAAGCGGTCGAGTGGATCATTGATTTGCACGACGTAGAGGGTGACGGTGGTGGCCGCACCCACCGAGATCACGTGGTGCAGCGCAAGGAAACCGCTCCAACCCAAGGTGCAAGCAACGGCCAGCGCGAAGGCTCCCTCGGTGATGGGGAACCACACCATGCGCATGAGCAGCGTGTACATCTCGGCGTAGAAGTTCTCGCGCAAGTTGGCCTCGATGCGACGATTCTGACGATCGCCGAGTTGCAATGCGTCAACGGTGCGGGCACCTTCAGCGGTCTCGGACACGGTGCCGGCGAGGCTCGCGTAACTCGTGCGCTCGCGCCGGTAACCAGGGGTGGCGTATCGCAGGTAATAGCGTGTCGCGAAGAACAAGAAAGGGAAGGAAACGAGGCAGGCGAGGGACGCCACGGGGCTCACCAACAACATGGCGCCGAACGTCAAGAGGGTTTGAACTATGGCGACGAGCCACTCAGGCAATGCGAAACGCACGGTACGCGACATTGCCTCGACGTCGCTGGTGGTTCGACTCAGCAAATCGCCGGTACCGGCTTGCTCCACAACGAGCAGGGGCAAGTTGAGAACACTCAGCAGGAACGCCCCGCGAAGTTCGGCGAAGACGCGTTCGCCCAATATATAACTGCGGCGTCGCGCGAAGAATGACATGGTGCCATACGCCAATGATGAACCTGCCAGTACTTCGAGAAGCCCGGCGATCTTGGCGTTGGTGAGCGCGTGCGAGGTCGCATCGTTGATTATCAGACCAATGACGTACGCGGGTACGAGCGCAGCGACCGCCGCGAGGGCGTAGAGGACCAACATCAGCGCGAGCGAACCCTGATGGCGTCGGATGAGGCTGCGGGCGTAGGTCCTAACCTCGGCAAAACTCGCTACGGGCAGAGCGCTCACGGTTCGTCCGTTCGCAGCACGATGCGTCGGTAACTCGTGGATCTCGTCACGAGCTCACTGTGGGTCGCGTGCTCGATGACGCGGCCTTGGTGCAGCAGGTATACCTCGTCGGTGGTTTCCAGCAGTAGCGGGCTGCTCGTGACGAGCGCGGTGCACTGACCGGTGCGCGCGGGCCGCAGGCGCTCAGCGATGCGTTGCTCGGTGTGGGCGTCCACTGCAGAGGTCGGCTCGACCAGGATCAAGATGTCGGCGCTAGTGAGTAGGGCCCTCGCCAGTACCAAGCGTTGGCGCTGGCCCCCTGAGAAACTACGGCCCCTTTCCTCTACCCGGGTGGCCAGACCGTCTTCGAGGAGTTCGAGTATGTCGTCGGCGCTGGCGACGTACATTGCCGCTTCAATGGTGACGTCATCGCTCTCACCGCGCGTGTTCAATTCGTCACCAAGTCGACCAGAAAAGAGGCGTGGCTCGATCTCGCTGACCACGACGTGTCGTCGCGTGTCGGCCAAGGTGAAACTCTCCAGCGCGGTTCCATCAAGGGTGACGCCGTGGGTGTCTGCGCTGAAGCGTCCCAGGCGCTCAACGAGCGGCACGACGTCCGCACTGTCGGCGCTCACCAGCCCCACAACGACTCCTTGGCGCAACGTGACGCCACTTCTCGCGTCGGTGAGTTCAAGAAAGTGGTCAGGCCATTCGCGTGAATCCACGTCGCGAACAGTGGGTGAGACGCGGAGAATTCGAAGAACCTTATTCGCACCCACGTAGGCGCGGGTCACCGAGATCACGTATTCAACGGCAGTGCGTAGTGGCGTGGTGAGGAACGTGGTGTAACCGAAGAAGGAGACGAGCTGACCGGTTTGGAGGTGGCCATTCATCACGTCGTGGGCCCCGATGAACGTGACGACGACAGTGAGGGTGGCGGGGAGGAGAATCTGGCCCGATTCCAAACCGGCCTGCGGCGTGGCGATGCGAACGCCCGCTCGTCGGACTCGTTCGTTCTGGCGTTGGTAACTATCGTAGAAGACGTCTTCGCCGCCGACACCGCGCAGGATGCGCAGTCCGGTGACCGTATCGGACGCTTGAGCAGCCAGTCGACCAGCGGCCTCACGTTGGGCGGCTTGGGCGTGGTGCAGAGGTCTCATGAGCGGGATGGTCAGCGAGGCCAGGATCGGGACACCGAAGAGCACTATGAGGCCGAGTTGCAACGAGGTAGCGAGCAGAATGCCCGTGACGACGAGCCACGACACTATTGAGCCGGCAAATCGGGCGGAGGAATCGAAAGAGCCACCGACGCGCATGGCGTCGGCCATGACGGTGTTGACAATGTCGCCGGCGGGCACCTCATTGGTGAGTGCGTCGCCGGTGGCAGTGATGTGACGACCTATGAGGTGACTAGTGCGAAAAGCTGCGTGCATCCAGTTGGTGACGGCGAGCTGATGTCGCAACGATCCGCACAGGGCCTGGACGACGCCCAGTCCCATCACCACAGCGACCCACCCCATGAGAGCGCGTGGGTCGTGATGAACAACCCCAGCATCGATGGCCTGGCCGACCGCAGCCCATACCAGGGCCTGAGCCACCATCCACCCGATGCCGAAGGACGCGTTGAGTGACAACAGGCCTCGTTGATGGCGGGCCAGCCACATCAGGTATCGCTGCGGCGACTGCGTGGGGGGCGTGCCGGGATTCGCGTCGGGGAGTTCTCGGTACGGCAAGTGCGGCATGACGTTCCTTCGACGCTGAAGTATGCGGAGAATGCTGTCGGGAGCGGTAGGTCTGTCTCATTGGAGGCCTATGACTGATTCGCCAAATCATTCAACCTTAGGCCGTCTCACCTCCGGTGAGCGGCTCGCACCCTCTCGTGTGATCGTACTCCTCGAAGGGTCGATATTGGTTGAACATTTGTGCCCACTACCGCGATCACATGCTCTCACGTCGCGGGTCCTGATTTTCCGCATCGTTGTGGAGGTCACCCGATGAGGGTTGCGCGAACACCGGCCCCGTTGCAGGTTGTGTAGAAGCTCTCGTTCACACGGCGAGAAGTGTTTGTGTGAACCCCGACCAGATTGACGGGTCTCGCAATTCCCGATCTAGTGCTCGTGTCGAAGGGTTGCTCGGCCATCGTGGTGGCACCTGCGCACGAGCGCCGAGTAGTTGAGTAAGTAGCGTGTATCGACATGAGTAGTCACGTGCCCTACCTCAACTCTCGTATGCAGAAATTCGCGGGCACGATCTTTGCCGAGATGTCGGCACTGGCGGTGGCGACCGGATCAATCAACTTGGGCCAGGGCTTTCCAGATGTTGACGGTCCCGATTTGATCAAGCGCGCCGCCCTTCGAGCGATCGAGAATGGGCACAATCAGTACCCTCCGGGCAACGGGATCGCCGAATTACGTTCAGCGATCGCCGCACACCAGAAGCGCTATTACGGGCTCGACGTTGACTCGGTCAACGAGGTCCTGGTCACCGCTGGTGCGACTGAAGCGATTGCGGCGTGTCTCCTGGGTCTCTGTGAGATCGGCGACGAAGTCGTCATGTTCGAGCCCTATTACGACGCGTACGCGGCCTGCGCCGCATTAGCCGGCACGCGACGTCGCGTCGTTCCGCTGACGGTCCCGGGCTGGACATTTGATACCGCGGCGCTGGAGGACGCGGTCAACGATCGGACGCGCCTCATCTTGGTGAACACACCTCATAATCCCACTGGCAAAGTATTCAACCTCGCCGAACTTGAATCGATCGCGGACGTCTGTCGCCGACATGATCTGATCGCCGTGACCGACGAGGTGTATGAACACCTCGTCTACGAATCGCCGCACATCCCGCTGGCGACGTTGCCCGGCATGGCCGAGAGGACGGTCACGATTTCATCGGCGGCCAAGACCTTCTCGTTCACCGGCTGGAAAATTGGGTGGGTGTGTTCGACACCGGAATTGGTCGCTGCGGTGCGCGCGGCCAAGCAGTACCTCACGTACGTGAATGGCGCGCCGTTCCAGTACGCCATCGCCGATGGTCTCAATGAGTGCGACGAGTACCTCGCGGAGGCAGTTCGAGCACTGCAGGAGAAACGCGACTTTCTCGCCGAAGGACTGAACGCCGCCGGCTTCAACGTCCTCGGCACGCAAGGCACGTTCTTCCTCACGACCGATATTTCCGCGCTGACCGATGAGGACCCTTACGACTTTTGCCGGGCGTTACCCCAGCGGTGCGGGCTCGTCGCGATACCGAGTTCGGTCTTTTACGATGACAAGATTGCTGGTCGACACCTGGTGCGTTGGATGTTCTCCAAGAAGCGCGAGGTGCTGGAGGAAGCGGTCGTGCGTCTCGCGAGGCTCTGAGCGCACGGAAGCGTCTCCGCTACGTCTCCTTCGCGATCGCCGAATGCGGAAATTTCTTCGCCACCACGCGAGTGGTGAATCGACTCAACCATGATTGGTCAGGGCACTGGGATCAGTGCCCGGGAGGTGACTACTCGAGTCGGCGTAGAGATGGTATTCCGACCAATCTGACGTCGCGGAGAGCAATGATCGCCACGGGATAAGGACCCGGTGGACGTGGAAACCGAAGGACGCGAAATCCGCCGGGCCGACTAAACCGTCGCGGACGGGGGAGCGCTGTCCGTGACACACCGGGACCTAGGGCCTGGACGATTGACGTCAGGGGGTCACGGACCTCGGTATCGTTGCAAGGGGCTCTGTATTTGAGTCTTCTCGTCCAAGATCGGGACGTTGCGTTTCTATATTTGAGAAGAGGTTAGTTGTGAGTAATCCCAGTGCTTCGTATTCCGTGACCATGCGAGTATCCCTCGATGACGCCACGGCCCTCGCCGGTGTGTCGCGCGCCGTTAGTGATGCCGGAGGACTGGTGACGGCGTTGGACGTGACCGAGCCCATCGAGGGCAAGATGATTGTCGACCTCACGTGCAACGCCTCGGATGACGACCACGCGCAGAGACTCAAGAGTTCTGTCAATGCGGTGGAGGGCGCCACGGTCAAGGTGATGAGCGACCGCACCTTCTTGATGCACCTCGGCGGCACAATTGGTATCGCGCCCAAAGTCACACTTAAGAGCCGTGACGATCTCTCCATGGCCTACACTCCGGGAGTGGCGCGCATTTCCCAGGCGATTGCGGACGATCCCTCCAAAGTGCGAAACCTCACCATTAAGCGCAATACCGTGGCGGTGGTGACCGACGGATCGGCGGTGCTCGGGCTGGGCAACATCGGACCCGAAGCCGCGTTGCCGGTCATGGAGGGCAAGGCTCTCTTGTTCAAACAGTTCGCCAACGTGGACGCGTGGCCCGTCTGCCTCGCGACCCAAGACGTCGACGAGATCGTTCGCATTGTCCAGTGCATTGCGCCCGTCTACGGCGGGATCAACCTCGAGGACATCTCGGCTCCGCGCTGCTTCGAAATCGAGGCGCGACTTCGCGATTTACTCGATATCCCGGTCTTTCACGACGACCAGCACGGTACCGCCATCGTGGTCTTCGCCGCGCTGATCAACGCACTGCGCCTGGTGAAGAAGGAGATGGCGGACGTGCGCGTCGCCCTCTTGGGGGTGGGTGCCGCGGGCGTAGCCATCGCCAAGTTGCTCATGGCCGAAGGCGTCGGCGACATCATCGGTGTCAACAGCCGAGGAATCCTTGACGAGAACGACCCCAAACTTGACGCCGATCGACTCTGGTTGGCAAAGAACACCAACCACGAGAAGCGCCGCGGGACCATTGGCGACGCCCTGCGCGGCGCCGACGTCTTCATCGGCGTCTCCGGACCCGACCTGATCACTGAGGAGCAGATTGCCTCCATGGCGCCTAACTCCATCGTGTTCGCACTGGCCAATCCGGCGCCCGAGATCGACCCCGCAATTGCGCGTCGTCACGCCGCCATCGTGGCCACGGGTCGTAGCGACGAGCCCAACCAGATCAATAACGTCTTGGCCTTCCCGGGCATTTTCCGCGGATTACTCGATGCGGGTGCGTCGCGTGTCACCGAGGAGGTGGAGCTTGCGGCCGCCCACGCAATCGCCGACATCGTCCAGGAGTCCGAGCTCTCGGTGGAGTACATCATTCCGACGGTGTTCAACCCCAAGGTTTCTAAAGCCGTCTCGGACGCCGTCGAGCGGGTCGCCCGCGCCCACTGAGTGAAAAGTTCTCGCCCGGGCGCACCAACCGCTCGGCCCGTTGACGGTTAGCCCGCGAGGCCGAGTGGGTAGTGGCGGTGGCGGGAGTGGGCGTTGAAGTGGTGGTGGTCGATGCGCGCGTTGAGCATCCAAGTGTTCTCTTCGGAATCTCCCGAGAGTCCCTCGGCGAGCATCTCTTGGGCAATCATCTCGTTGGAATCGACTTCGACCTCAACCAGGATTGCGTGCAATTTGGATAGGGTGATTGATTTCATGTCCCCACCTTGCCGTCCCCGTGATGCCCATGTGTCATCTATTTTATAAATAGATTGGATATCTATCATCTGTAATATAGATGAGATGACGCCGCGATACCTCAGTGACGTTGCGCGGGACCTCTGCGGGATGTAGCAGTTCGCGTTTCCCGGCCGTCTCGTGGCTGGCGCCATTCTCGAATGGTGGGCGAGTCGTGTTTCGCTCAGACCTCGGTGAGGGTGCCTTGCGACCCTGCAGTCGTCTCGATGCTCACAACCGCCATTGCATGCGCCGCACTACTGTGAGACATTCGGTCGCTGCAGTCAATTGGAGCTGTCGAGTATCCCGGTACTCGGACTATCGAGGTATCGCTTCACGATGAATCCCGATCGTGCCACTGATTCGGCCAGCGCCAACGTCGCAAGTGCGGTGAGTGCCCATTGCGCTAGCGACGAGGCCGAGTGTTCGATCGGCCCCTCAGTCGAACGAAGGAGGACGAGGACGAGGACGAGGCCGTATTCGAGGCCACTTCGACGCAGGACCACTGACCTAGTCGCTCTCATCGCGCGGACAAACATGATGCGAGCACGGACGTAGCCAATACCGACGCCAAGGAGCGCACCGAGGAATGCGGCCAGGACGTGGGCGCCGGAAAGTGACGCGAGGTGCCACACGAACTGGCCGATGATCAACACACTGATGAGAGGATCAAGCAAAGTGATGGCCAGGGGTCGAATCCTCTCGCGCGGCGCTAGTTCGCCCGAACGCGACTGGAGCCGTCCTCGTCGCACCAACAACGAGATCGTGACCAGCGCCGCCAGCGTCAGCAAACCAACGATCGGGTTGGACGAATTCTGCATCGATTCAGCCTACCGAGACCCGTGATAACCCCCGGGTCGACACCCGTGGCGCCGAGACCAATGCGCCACGCAATGATGCCAGGCTCGTCACACACAACGAGATTTCGGTCGATAACATTTCTCGCATCGTCTCTTCTCACGTGTAAAAGGTGTGTCCTCGTGAACGTTCTCTTCATCACTCTCGACCAGTTCCGCGCTGACTCCTACGGTGCGGCCGGGCATCCCCTGGTGAAGACTCCGACACTGGACCGCCTCGCGAACGAGGGCGTGCGACTCGCTCAGCACTATTCCCAAGCCGCTCCCTGCGCCCCGGGTCGCGCGGCGCTCTACACCGGTACGTATCAGATGAACAATCGTGTGGTGGCCAACGGTTCGCCACTCGAGGAGCGTTTTGACAATGTGGCGCACCTCGCGCGTCGGGCCGGCTACGTTCCCACGCTTTTCGGCTACACCGACCAGGGTCTTGATCCCAGCCAGGCGAAGGGATTCGATGATCCTCGTCTCGATAGTTACGACGGTATCCTCCCCGGCTTCGCCGTAGGGCACTATCTCCCCGAGAGTCAAGCCACCTGGGTGGCGTACTTGCGGGACCTGGGTTACGACGTGCCGATGGGCTGGGCTCCGGCTCTTCGAGGCGAGTCCGATCGCCCCGCCGAACACTCGTTGACGGGTTTCTTGACGAGCAAGTTCCTCGAGTGGCTGGAAGTACAAGAGGACGCGTGGTTCGCGCACCTCAGCTTCTTACGTCCGCACCCTCCTTACGCTGCGGCGGGAGAGTATTCGACCCTCTATGACGCCTCCGACGTTGAACTGCCCATCGTGCCCGTTGACTCCGGTGAACGTCACCCCCTCCACGACATCGCGATGGGGGTTGCCTATTGCGCCGCGCCCCAAGAGGAAGGGGCCATGCGTCACTTGCGCACGCAGTACTACGGGATGATTTCAGAGGTTGACTACCAGCTCGGCCTCATCGTCGCTGCCCTCGAAGAGCGCGGAGAATTCGACGACACTCTGATCATCATCACGTCGGACCACGGTGATCAACTGGGCGATCACGGTTTGATCGAGAAACTCGGATTCTTCCCTCAGAGCTACCACGTCTTGGGAATCTGGCGTGATCCGCGTGCGGCCCGGAATGGTCGGGTCATCGAGCAATTCACCGAGAACGTGGACATCGCCCCGACGTTGGCGGCTGCGCTGGATCTGGAGGTGCCCGCGCAATTCGACGGGCGGGTCATGACCCCCCTCTTTGAAGGTCGTGACGTCGAGTGGCGATCCTCGGCACACTATGAGTGGGACTACCGCAGTCTGTCCCTCGCCAGTGCTCCTCAGCCGTGGCCGCTCGATCGCTCACTTTCACGCCAAAACTTGGCGGTCTCACTGACCGCGCAGACCGCCTACGTGCAGTTCGGCGACGGCTCCTACCTGTGTTTCGATCTCGGGGCCGATCCCACGTGGCGCACGCCCGTCGACGATGTCAACCGCGTACTGGTCGCGGCGCAGGACATGTTGCTGTGGCGTCAGGAACACCTCGCGCGTACCTATACCGACATGCTGCTCGAGCCCGAGCGTCCGGGACGTTGGCCAGTGCAATTGCGCCGCTAGGCCGTGCCGGCCCATCATGATTCGGGGTCATTCATTCCGCGGAGTTTGCCGGAACACCTCGTCGCACTTGAGGCTCGTGGCGAGTGAGATGAAGCGAATGTGACGGGGGGATTCCTTGGCGTCACGAATTAGTCACACTGACCTCACTTGACCGTCATTTTTCCATCGTTGTTCGCGGATCAATCGCAATCATTTCATTTACTTCAAGGTCGTGTCGCTCATCGATGGGATTAGATGGCTCCATGAACCTCACCATCAATAAAACCAAGCGCGCCTCGAAGGCTCGTTTTCTCGCCGCGGTCCTTGGATCGACGGTGGCAGTATCGTCCCTATCCGTCATGAGCGTGAGTGCGGCGACGTCGCACTCGGTTCCGACCATCCTGCTGTACAACGCGCAGGGTTACGGTGACAAGGTCGCCGCGGAGTTCAACGCCACGAACCCTGGTTTCAAAATCGTCGTTGACGACGACTCGACCGGACCGCTGTTCACCAAGATCCAGGCCGAGATGGCCGCGGGCAGCCCGAAGTGGGGTATCTTCTGGGCCGACGGTGCAACGCCGTTCGCGGCACTCGACAAGCAGGGCTACTTGGTGCACAACGTGGTGTCCCCGAACACGGCCTACAACGCTGCGGGCATCACGAACCTGCCCGCCGACAAGGCTTTCGCACCCACCGGCGTTACCGTAGTGGGATCTCTCTGCTACGACTCGGTGGCGAGCAGGGGCCTCACGCTCCCCTCGACCTTTGCGGGACTGACGAAGTTGCCCGCGGGCGTCTTGGGCATGAACGACCCGACGCAATCAGGTCCGACCTTCCCGTTGATCGCCGGCATCATGGCCCACCTCGGCGGCATCACCTCCACGATGAAGCCCACGACGGCCCAGGTCAACGCGGCGATCGCCAAGGGTGAGAATTTTCTCTTGGCGCTCAAGAAGAATGGTCTGCAAGTGCACCCGACCAACGGCCCAACCCTGGGAGCGATGGAGACCAATCCGGCGACCCTCGACATGGCGATCATCCAGTCGTCGGCTTGCTACGGTGACATCAACGCCCAACCCAAGCCCTTCTGGCCGACCGGCAAGGTGAAGTACCTGGACTACTCGGTCTCGCTTTCGAGCAACATCGCGGTGGACGCGAAGTTGTCGCCCGCCTTGCAGGCGGACGCTAAGAAGTTCGTCGCCTTCGTGGCTTCCGCCAAGGGACAAGTCGCCATGCAGAAAGGCGACCCCTACGGTGACGGCCTGTTCTGGCCAGTCATCAAGGGCGTGAACCCCGAGAAGTTCGTTCCCAACTACAACGTGACGCACGCCTTCGCCATCAACCCCTACGTGTGGGGACCCCTTGAGAACCAGATCAACAGCTGGTTCGAGAAGAACATCCTCAACTGATTCACCTTCGTCGACTCAGCCACGGCTACTGCGGTAGCCGTGGCTGAGTCGTGAGGTACGCAACTTGTGACCGTAGAAACCTTCCTCGCTGAAACCACCCCAACGCGCCAACCAATGGCGCGCATCCGTCGCATCCGTTGGTCCGGTCTGCTGGTATGGGCGGTCCTGATGCTGCTCATCATCATTCCGGTGCTGACGTTCGTCGCGGCGGCCGTTAGTCCGCGACTCTTTCGCCAGGGGACGTCGTACTTCACCCTGTCGAACATCTCCGCCGCCTTCCAGGGTTACACCGGTCGCGGGATCTTGGATTCCTTGTGGGTCTCGACCCTGGTGGGCGTCTTCTCCGTGAGTTTCGCCACCGCCATTGCGTGGATGGTGCAACGCACCAACATCTATGGACGACGCATCTGGTCCGGAGCCATGTGGCTACTCTTGCTCGTGCCCACCTGGATGACTACATTGGGCTGGACCGACGTCGTGGCACCGGGCGAGTTGGGCTCCGCTCTCGGCGTGCACACCCTTTTCTTTTACCATATGTTTTTCGGCGCTTCCGGCATCGTTTTCGTCCTGAGCACCGCCGCTCTTCCTTTTTCCTACTTCGTCATCTCGGTGGGTATGCGAGGGCTCGGTTCAGAGTTCGAAGATGCCGCGCGGGTGCACGGGGCGGGTCGACTACTCACACTGCGCACGGTGTTGCCGATCATCGCCCCCGCGCTACTGAGCGCGTTCGTGATCTCCTTCGCCGAATCGATGAGCGACTTCGGTGTGGCGTTCACACTCGGCTCGGCGGCGCATTTCCCCATCGCCACCTACACCCTCTTCAACGCCATCTACGCGTTCCCGGCAAACTTCCCGGTGGCCGCGGTCATCGCCGCGGTATTGATCCTCTTGACCGTTCCCCCAGTGTTCTTGCAGTCTCGGGTGATGCGCGGTCGCTCGTACGCCGTCTTGAGCGGCCGGACCAAAGCAGTACGCCGTCACCAGTTCCGTCCGCTGACTCGAATTGGCGTCACCGCAGGCCTCGGCGTCTTCATGTTCTTCGTTCTCGGTCTGCCGCTCCTGGGGGCCATCACCAGTTCTTTCACCAATACCGACAGTTTCATTACCTCCACCGGCATCCACTGGACTCTGCAGTCCTACAAGGACGTCTTCCAGCCCCTGCCGTCCTTCACCACATTGGGTCCGCCCCTGTGGACGTCGAACCAACTCGGTTTCTGGGTGGCGAGCGGTACGTTGATCGTGGCCTTCGTGCTGGCTCGTCGGATGGCGTCACGTTCGCCCGGTATTGGCCAACGCATCACCGACGTCTTCCTGCTCGGCTCGATCGCCATTCCCGGGATCGTACTGGGCGTCGGCTACATCTTCTTCTACGACCAGCACTTCATCACCGCCCACGTCGTCGACCTCTACGAAACAATGCCGCTGTTGATCATGGGTCTCATCGCGTCTGCGGTGCCCTCTCAGGCGCGTCTGTTGACGGGCCCGGTGGGCCAGATCCAGTCGTCGCTCTCCGAGGCGGCACGAGTCCACGGGGCGAGTAAGTGGCGCGCCTTCCGATCGACATCGGTGCCGCTATTGTCGAGAGCCTTGGTGTGGGCGTGGCTGCTCACCTTTACCAAGACCATCTCAGAGCTGGCCGTCGCACAGATCCTCTATCAACCGGGTCACGAACCCGCCTCAGTGGTCATCGAGACGTATCTCGGAACTATCTTCGCGCCCATTGGCTCCGCCGCCACGGTGATCACCTTGGTAGAGATGGTGGGAGTGATCGGCATCGTGCTCTTGATCTTCCGACTCGTCTTACCCAAGGGGTGGCGTCGGATTGGTGAAGCAGGATCACCCTCATGAGTCGAATGCAAATCCAACCCGCGCGCGTCGTGATCAAGAACGTCCGTAAGGAGTTCGGCAACAAGGTAGCGCTCAACGACGTGTCCCTGGTGGTCGAGCCCGGGACGTTCACCGTGCTCCTAGGCCCTTCGGGTTCGGGTAAGACGACTCTGCTGCGTTGTCTGGCGGGTATCGAACAACCCACCAGTGGTGAGATCACCATCGGTGACCAGGTCGTCTTCGGAGCGAACCGTTTCGTGAGTCCCGACAAGCGTGAGTTGTCGATGGTCTTCCAGGACTACGCTCTCTGGCCACACATGACGGTGCGCAAGAACATCGGCTACCCCCTGGTGAATTCGTCACTCACCAAGGCTGACCGCACTCAGCGCGTCGACGGCATGCTCGAGCGAGTGGGGATCAGTCTCCTGGCGGATCGCTACCCCAACGAGTTGTCGGGTGGAGAGCAACAACGCGTGGCGTTGGCGCGCGCGTTGACGGCTCAGGTGGGTCTCGTACTCTTTGACGAGCCCCTGTCGAACCTGGACGCGGATCGACGTGACCAGTTGCGCATCGAGATCGCGACGTTGACGCGAGATGCCGGTGTGACGGCCGTCTACATCACTCACGACCAGTCCGAAGCCTTCGCCCTGGCCGATCGCGTCGGTGTCCTTCGACAAGGTGAATTGGTGCAATACACCCGGCCAGAAAAGATATACCGACACCCCAAGAGCGCGTTCGTCGCGAGATTCACGGGCATTTCGGGAGAGTTCCCAGTGAGTGCCGTGCGAGAGATCAGCGAGAAGCGCGTTCAGGTGAAACTACCCTTCGCGCCACACATCCTCATCGAGGCATCGAAGTCCGAGAACAGTCCCTACGACAAGGACCCCCACCTCTTCGTACGCGCCGCGGGCGTTCACCTCGTGGCCGCCAATTCTGACGAGGGCGCCCCCGGCGTGATTCGAGACGTCGCTTACAATGGACGCGGGTACGAACATGTCGTCGAGGTCGGCGAGAACCAGAACCTGACCAAGGTCTTCGTGGCCGAGCGCTTCGAACGCGGCGACAACGTCAAAGTGTTGTTAGACCCTCAATCGTGCTTCGTGATGAACGCACAGGAAGAAGAATAGAGCCATGTTGGCAACCACGGTGTCCTCAGGAGTCGTTGTATTGGTCGGAGCCGTCTTCCTGGCCTGCGCGGTCGAAATGGTCGAGGCCCTCACCATTGTCTTTGCCGTGGGCCACACCCGCGGCTGGCGTTCCGCCTTCGAGGGAGTGGCCGCCGCGCTGGTTGCCCTCACGGCGCTCGTGGCTGCTTTTGGACCCGCGTTGGTACACGTGCCGCTCACGTGGCTGCGACTCATCGTGGGAGGCGTCTTGCTGATCTTCGGTATGCAGTGGTTGCGCAAGGCCATTCTGCGCTCCAGCGGCCTTAAGGCGAAGCACGACGAGGACGCGATCTACAAGGAGACCGTCGCGGAATTGGAGAACGCCGGCCCCGGGACGAATCGCGACCGCATCGCCTTCGTGATGGCCTTCAAGGGCGTCTTCCTCGAAGGACTCGAAGTGGTGATCACGGTCCTGACCCTGGGCACCTCGGCGCACCGCCTCGGGCTCGCCTCGGCTGTCGCCGCCGTCGCGCTGGTCCTCGTAGCCATCATCGGGGCCGTCGTGGCCAAGCAACTCTCGAGCGTCCCCGAGAACGCCATGAAGATGAGCGTCGGGGTCCTACTGGTGACCTACGGGACCTTCTGGGTCGGAGAAGGTCTCAAGGTGCGCTGGCCCGGCAACGATACCTTCCTTCTGGCTTTCGTCGGCATCTACGCCGTCGTCTGCTGGGTCCTCGTGAACGCAATCAAGCCCAAGAATCCTTCGAGTCCGGTGAAGGTGGACGCATGAGCGATCGACCCCCTCTCGTAGTACGACTCCTCAAGGGCTTCGGCATGTTCTGGTGGGACTTCTTGGTCGGTGACACGCCGGAACTCTTCGTGGCCGTCCTCGTGATCATCGGCGCGGTGGCTCTGCTGAGCGTCACGTGGCACGCCAACACGGTCGCGGTCATTGCATTGCCGGTCCTGGCCATCGCGGCATTGACGGTGTCGGTTCGCCGAGCCCGCAACGCCGCCAAGGGGAAATAGTCCCCTTAGGCGAAGGCCGCGTCGAGGGTAATCGTCGTGCCCGTTAGAGCCTTGGACACCGGACAGCCGGCCTTGGCCGCCTCCGCCACTTCCTTGAAGCCAGCTTCGTCGAGGCCCTCCATCACGCCGCGCACCGTGAGGTGGATGCCGGCGATGCGAAAGCCACCGGCCGGGTCCGGCTCGAGGTTCACGTCGGCACTCACGCTCAAGGTGCCCGGGATGCCGCCGGCCCGCGCAATCAGCGCCGAACACTGCATGGCGTAACACGACGAGTGCGCGGCGGCGATGAGTTCCTCCGGGCTGGTGACGCCCTCGGCATCGTCCGCGGTGCGCCGCGGGAAACTGACGTCGAAACTTCCGACGCCACTGCTGACCAGTTCCACGACACCAGTGCCGTCGTTGAGGCCCCCGGTCCAGTTGGTCTTCGCATTACGTATCGCCATAGTGAGACTCCTGTCGTTGATTAGGTGACTGGCATCCTACCGATGCAGTCGAGAAACCAGACATAACGATCTAGTCGAACTTGGTACCGCAGGTCCGACAGAAGTTCTGGCCCGACTCACGCGGCGTCGCGCACGAGGGACAACTCTGCGTTGGGGACGGCGTCGCGGTGGTGTCCCCAACGCCGACCGATTGGCGAGGCGTCGTGGAGACGGGGGTCGTGATAGTCGTACCTGGGGTGAAGGTAGACGGGGCCGATCCAGATGTCGCCGTTGGTCCGTACCGATTGGGATCGACGGAGGGCGCAATCAGGAAAATGAGGTTCACCAGCGGTACCACCAGCCACCAACCCGAGTGGTTGCTGTCGTGGAGGCGCCGAACCCCCACGGCCAGGGTGGGCACCAGTAGGCCGAAGTCGTAGATATAGAAGAGGTGGGTGAACGCGATGATGACGTACCAACCAATCCAGAAGGCCAGGATCCAGAACCAGTACTCCGATCGCGAGGCGCGACCGCTGAAGGTGGCGTATTTCTGGATTACGCTACGAATTGCTTTGTCCATCGACACGTCGTCTCCGTCTCTTTCTTGATAACAAACTACTGAGAATGCAGTAGGGCGATCGTCGCGCCGTGGCTCAACCGGTGTTGCGCAGTCCCGTGGCGATGCCATTGATAGTCAAGAGGAGCGCTCGCTGCAGCGTGTCGTCGACGGGTTCATCGCTGTCACGCTGGGCGCGAACGCGCTCGAGTAACTGAATTTGCATGAGTTGCAAGGGGCGCAGGTACCGGTCCCGAGTCTCGAGGGTGGTGGCCAGGAGAGACTGGGATTCGAGGAGGCGCCCGGACTCAGTGACCGCGAGGAGCTCGGTCATCGTCACCTCGTGCTCGGCCACGATCATGTCAAATAGGTAGTGCAACTCGCGCGGTACCAAGTGTTCGACGTACTGGCGAGCGACATCGAGATCCGTCTTGGCCAATGTCATTTCCACGTTGGAGATGAACGTCGTGAAGAAGGGCCATTCGAGGTACATCTGGCGCAAGTCGTCACCGTGGCCCGCCGCGCGCGCCGCGCGAAGTCCCGAACCGACTCCGTACCAACCCGGCACGATTTGACGAGACTGAGTCCAGCCAAAGACCCAGGGAATGGCGCGTAGCGACTCGATACCGTCTTCACCGGTGACGCGACGTGCGGGACGCGAACCCATGTGCAGGTTGGCGAGTTCGGTTACCGGTGTTGAACTCGTGAAGTACGCCGGCAAGTTCTTGTCGCCGACCAGTGTGCGATAGACCGGCAGGGATGTTTCGGCCACGAGAGTCATCGTCTCGTTCCAGATGTCGAGTTTCAGGGGGTCAACCCACGGGCTGGAATGGAAGACCACCGCTTCCAAGACGGCGGCGAGCAGGAGTTCCAAGTTCTCGCGCGCCAGCGAGGGCAGAAGGTATTTGTCCGAAATGACCTCACCTTGTTCGGTGATCTTGATCGAGCCGTTCAAGACCCCGTAGGGTTGGGCCAGCACCGCGTCGTGAGTCGGTCCTCCGCCGCGCCCGACGCTGCCGCCGCGACCGTGGAATAGCCGCAGGTGGATACCGTGACGGGCGGCGGCGTCGCGCAATTGCCGCTCGGCCAAGTGGATGCCCCACTGCGAAGCGGTGATGCCGGCGTCCTTGTTGGAGTCGGAGTAGCCCAACATGATCTCTTGGACGTTGCCGCGTAATTCGACAAGGTGGCGATAGCTGGGGACGGCCAACATGGTCTCAAAGATCTCACCAGCGTGGTGCAGTTCGTCGAGCGTCTCAAAGAGTGGGGCGAAGCCAATGCGCGCGAGTCCGGAGCTTAAGTCGACGAGTCCGGCTTCTCGCGCCAGCACGACGGCGGCGAGCAGATCATCGGCTCCCTTGGTCATCGAGACGATATACGTCTCACAGGCGTTCGTTCCGAAGTGGTCGATGATCTCGCCAATCGCTGAGAAGGTGCGAAAGGTCTTCAAGTTCACACCCTCGAGAGGGCCGGGAAACGAAAAGAGGGGCCGTCGTGACTCGAGTTCTCGGCTCAGCACGTCGAGGCGCTGCGCGCGCGAAAGTTCCGCGTACGGTGTCGTGAGTTCGCCCAAGCGGTCCATCACGACGGCGAGAGCCGCGTGGTGGGCGTGGGCGTGTTCGCGAACGTCGAGTGTGGTGAGAGTGAGCCCGAAGGCTGAGACGGTGATGATCGATCGCTCCAAAGTTCCCCGAGCCAAACGCTCCGATCCGTTCTCGATCAGCGAGTTGTAGAGCAACATCAGGTCCTCGATGAGCTCGTGGCTGGAGGCATAATCGAGGCCCGCACGGTGACGACTGCGTTGTTCCATCCGGCGCTGGGTCTCCTCGAGGCGCACTCGGATGCAGCTGAGCTTGAGTCGGTAGGGTTCTTCGGCGTTCAATCGGAGGTAGCGAGACTCAGGATTGAGGCGCGTGAGATCGTCGGCCAGCGAGAGACGCAAATCTTCGGAGATTCCCACGTGTTGAGTCGATACCGAGATCTCGTCCATCAACTTGCCCAACATGGCGCGCAGCGCGCGCACGGCGAAGTCGAGGGCCAGGTCGACGACGGAGGCGGTGACTTCGGGAGTCACGAAGGGATTGCCGTCGCGGTCTCCCCCGATCCAACTACCGAAGGTCAAGGGCCGACTATTGGGCGCGAGAGACACACCGAGTCGTTCAGCATTGGAGACAAGCTGTTCGAGGACGTCGGGCACCACGCCCCTCATGAGGTGGTCAACGTAGTGCAGGGCGTTGCGAGCTTCGTCGAGCACCTCGGGACGCTCGAGACGTAACTCATCGGTCTGCCAGAGAGTGTCGATGAGTTCCGCGGCACGACGCTGGCGCAACGTTTCGCGCAAGGGAGAGTTCGACGAGCTGGCTTCGTCCAGGAGCGCGCTGATTGAGCGTAATTTCAACAGCACCGAGCGGCGAGCGGCCTCGGTGGGGTGGGCGGTGAAGACGGGGCGCACCGCCAAGTTGTCGATGGCTGCCGTGACGTCACGCGTCTCAACTTTGCCCGCTGCGACGGCGCGAAGGATCTCGTCGGCGACACGGGCCAGGGGACCGTCGTCGTCGTTACGACGATCGCGGCTCTGTCGGGCGCGGTGCGTCTGCTCGGTGACGTTGGCGAGGTGGAAGTACATCGAGAACGCCCGAACCAACTGGCTGGCCGTCTCCAAGTCCAGACTCTCGAACTCGCGAAAGGAGTGATCCATGTCGCGCCCGGCGTTCGAGCGCACCGATTCGACGAGGCCGAGAAACTTCTCACCCTCCTGGCGGCGCAGGGTGTCATCGAGCATTGCCGCGAGTGCGCTGAGGTCACCGTAGAGGGCATCGCGATCGTCGAAATGGGCTTGCGAGGCGGACAACACCGAACGTGCCGTCAATGCGGAAGGGTCGATCATCCTCCAACGTTACAAAATAATCTCAATTCGTCACTCGCCCGATGGGAGATAGTCATGATGCATGCGCTTTGCGGCGGGCCGCGATCCACTGGAAGGACTGCTCGCTGCCCCAGGGAGTCTGGTGGCGGAGGCGCCGTTCGGTGACGATGTCGAATTCGTCGCCCAACAGCGCCGCCAGGTCCTCGGCGCTATAGCGGTGGACGGGTAGACCCGAACAGGACTCCGGACCATCAGGAGCAAAGACGCCGATGACGACTGCACCACCCGGCGGAAGAACGTCGCGCAGGGTGTCAGCGTACCGTTGCGCGTCGCGTGGCGATAAGAAGTGCAGGACGGCGCGGTCGTGCCACACGTCGTAGTGCCGGGTGGGTTGCCACACGGTGACATCGGCCTGCACCGTGATCACGTTCTCGCATCCCGCTCGATCGCGGATGCCGGCGAGTGCGGTGTCGGCCAAGTCCAGAATGGTCACATCCGTGAAACCTCGCGCGAAGAGGTGATCCACGAGCGCGGATTCGCCCCCGCCGATGTCGATGACTGAATTCTCCGCCGTCACGCTGAGCAGGTCAAGGAGTTCTAAGGACATTGTGGGTTCGGGTTCGGACCAACTGCGCTCTGAGACCGTGCGCGTCGCGTAGACGTCATTCCAATGCTGACTCATGATTCATTCTCCCATACTGAATTCTTTCGACACACGGGCAGAAATACAAAGAGCCCGGGAGGGGGCCCGGGCTCTTTGTTACTACTCCGGAAGCGCTACACGACGGTAGTGTCGTCGACCCTTCGGTAGTGCCGGAGACCGAGCAGCGACAGCACGAGCATCAGTGCCGCTGCGATGAATGCGCCGATTGCCGCGTAGAGAGCAATCTGACCGAAGAACCAAGCTTCATAGGCGCTGAGTAGCGAGCCGCGCAGCATCGTGCCCTTAAAGATGGTGTCTACCTGGCTCGCCAATGCCTTGTTGCTAGGGTCCGCCTGGGCCTTGGTGCTCAGTTGGGAGTAGGTGAGGCCACCACCAATCTCCTTGAGGTGAACCGCAATGAAGTCATCGGCGTAGACCTCGGCCTGCGCGCCGGTCAACATCTGCTGGCCCGCGTACTGTGAGACCGAGGGAATCATCGATGGGGTAATTTCGCTGCCGACGACTGGATTGGCGAAGAAGTCCTTGGGAGGGAAGAAGATCTTCTGTTCGGCGAGTTGAGTGGTGACCTGGTTGTTGGCGAAGTTGTAGCCAATCAGTAAGCCAGTGCCCGCACCGATCAAGACGATTGTCAAAATCGCCCCGACCCAGGTGAGTAAGAGGTCTAATGTACGACGCTTCATAATAAGAGGTCCTTTCTTTAGGTACCTCTTACATTGTGCGACCTTTCACAAGCCTTGGGAAGCCGTCACCTAGGGCCTGATGTCATAACACCGAGGATTGCGGGCACTTAGAGGGTGATGCCGAGGCGCGCGAGAAACCCGACACCCATAACCGCCGCTTCACAGCCCACCGCTTCGAGATCAGCCAGGTCATCATCGTTGCGTACACCCCCGGCGGCAACGACCTTGAGGCCACTTGCGCAGACCCGGGAATAGAGCTCGAGGTCGGGCCCGCTCATCGTGCCGTCGCGAGCAATCGCGGTGACGTGAAGACGCGACACTCCCGCGTCACGACAACGTTGGACCGCGTCGTCGACCCCGAGTCCCGAGGAAGTGAGCCAACCGCGCACCGCGAGGACCCCGTCACGCACGTCCAGTGCCGCCACCAGTCGATCGCCGAGCGCTTGGGCGTAGATTGCGAGGTTCCCTGGCTCGCTCCAGAGCGCAGTCCCGAGGATGACGCGCTGAGCTCCCGCGGTGAGCACTGCCGTGGCGGCGTCGAGGGAACGGATACCGCCGGACACCTGCAACGGGATCACCCCGGCCAATCGTGCGCATCGCGCGATGACCTCCGTGCGCAGTGCCCCGTCGCGCGCCCCCTCGAGGTCGACGACGTGGATGAGATCGGGTTGAGTGGCCACTACGCGTGAGAAGAACTCATCGAGGGGCTGGCGAAAGAGAACGCGGTCGTAGTCGCCTTGCTCGAGGCGTACGGCGAAGTCGCCGAGGAGGTCGATGGCAGGAATCAGTTGCATAGCAGCGTGTTAATACGCTAGCATATTGATATGACTAGCGGCAAGGTACTTCCGGCGGGAGCGCACGACGAGACTATCGAACGCTTCGACGAGTTGGTGGCTGCCTTCGTGCGGTTGCGAGATTCCGCGACGATGTCCGCCTTCCTGCACGATTTGTGTACGACGGCCGAACTCGACGCAATGGGCCAGCGACTGCAAGTGGCTCGATTGGTGAGCGACGCTGTCCCCTACCAGGAAATCTCTCGACGTACCGGCGCCTCGACGGCCACCGTCACCCGCGTGGCGCACTGGTTGCGGTACGGCGAAGGTGGTTACAACGCTGTTTTGAAGCGAGGACGGAAATGAACCGACGACTGACTTTGGCCCTGCCCTCCAAGGGTCGACTTCGCGAACCCTCGTGGTCCTTGCTCGAAGCGACCGGCGTGGCCCCTCAAGAGCCCGGGGAGCGAGTGTTGCAGACCTTCTGTCGCAACGCCGACATCGACCTCTTGTTCGTGCGCGCCGATGACGTGCCCGAATACGTCCAGGACGGCATCGTCGACTGCGGCATCACCGGGCTCGACTTGGTGAGCGAGCGTGATTTCGACGTGGACGTGCTATTGCGCCTGGGCTACGGCACGTGCTCCTTGCAGGCGGCGGTTTCCACTGAAGACGCAGCCCAAGGTTTCGCGGACCTCGACGGCCGGCGTATCGCCACGTCGCACCCGCGTATCGCCACCCGGTGGCTCGAGGGGCAAGGTCTGAAAGCCGAGATTGTGCGTGTCACGGGATCGGTCGAGATCTCGCCGCGCCTGGGACTCGCCGATGCCATCATTGACTTGGTCTCGACTGGTTCGACCCTACGGACCAACGGTCTGCGCTCGCTCGGCACGCTCTTCGAATCCGAAGCGGTGCTCGTGGGACGACGAGGCTCCTCCGACCACGAAGCCCAGCGCACTTTGACCATGCTGCTGGCGTCAGTGATCAACGCGCGCGCCACGCGTTATCTCTTATGCAATATCGCCAAGGAACGTCTGAGCGAAGTGACGGCACTGTTGCCCACGACGGGTTCGCCTACGGTGATGGACTTGGCCACCCCGGGTATCGTGGCGGTTCACGCCCTGGTGCCCGCGGCGCAGATCTGGTCGCTCCTACCCCAACTACAAGCCTGCGGTGCGAGTTCGATCCTCACGCTGCCAGTCGAAAGAATGATGCCATGAGCACTCCCGTCAAGACCGACCGACCGATCACTATCGAGGAGATCGTCGCCGACGTGCGCGCTCGGGGTGACGCGGCCCTGGTGGAGTGGAGCCGGCGACTCGACAAGACCACCGCCGACACGGTCGAGCGCGCCGTCCCCTACGGGGACATCCCCACCGCCGCGGTTCTCGATGCGGCGCAGTCGGTGCGCACGTGGCACGCCGCACAGCGCCCCCAGGATGTCACTCTCGAGGTGTCGCCGGGAGTGACGCTCGAACGTCGTTGGACGCCGATTCGTTCGGTGGGCATCTACGTCCCTAAGGGATTGGTGTCGTCGCTGATCATGGGGGCCGTGCCCGCACAGGTGGCGGGGGTGGAACGCATCGTCGTGTGCACACCGCCGAGTGGCGCTCCCGCAGTCGCCGCCGCCGCCACATTGTTGGGCATCGATGAGGTGTGGGCGATCGGCGGTGCGCAAGCAATTGCGGCGATGGCCTACGGCACCGAATCCATTGCCGCGGTGGACAAGATCGTCGGGCCCGGTGGCGGCGCGGTGAATACGGCGAAGTTACTGGTCAGCAAGGATGTGGCCATTGATCTGCCAGCCGGACCGAGTGAGATCGTGGTGGTGGCGGATCTCGGCTTTGACGAAGCCATCATTCAGCAGGAGCTCGACGCGCAGATGGAGCATGGTCCCGACAGTCGAGCCTTCGTGGTTCGCGTGGGTGACGACCTCGAAGCCGCCCTCGCCGAAGTGGAGAATTACGCCGCAGAGCACGTCGCACTGCTCGGGCCCCGGGCGGAGTCGCTAGCCGGGCGAATACGCAACGCGGGCGCAGTATTTGTGGGTCCGTATTCGCCGGTACCCGCCGGTGACTACGCGACCGGTGGCAACCACGTGTTGCCGACGGGGGGGTGGTCCAAAGTCTCGGGCGGACTTGGTCTGGAGACGTTTATGAAGCCCGTGACAGTCCAGCGCGTGTCGCGTGATGGACTCGAGCGCCTCGCTCCGACCATCGAAGCTCTGGCCGAACTTGAAGGTATGACGGCCCACAAGGCAACGGCGCGCCGATGAGTATTCCTCAGATTCTCGACACCTACCAGTGGCCTCCCTCGAACGAAGAACTGGCCGCCCGCGTGGGGTTGCACCCCAATCAGATCCTTCGCTTCGACGGCAACACGCCCGCTACTGCGCCGCCGAGCGCTCGGCCGGCGGCATTGGCCAAGGCCTTGGCGGACGTTAACGAATACGACCGCGGTCGTTACCAGGCGTTGCGACAGGCCATCGCCGACTATCACCACGTTGGACTCGACCAGGTCTCGTTGGGTGCGGGCAGCGACGAGTTCATTGTGTTACTGGCGGCGCTCTTCGCCGAGAACGGCACGGTGGCTCAAGTGCCGGCCGATTCGTATTCGATGTACCGCTACGCCGCGGGAATGGCCGGCGCCACGATGGTGGATGATCCCACGAACGCCGATCTCGTGTACGTGTGTCGACCCAATAATCCCACTGGTGAATTGTGCGCGATACCAAAGGTTTCGGGGCAGTTGGTCATCGACGAGGCCTACGCCCAGTACGCCGGCGTCGACGAGATCGAACGGGTGAAGGATGGCGCAATCGTGCTGCGGACATTCTCCAAGGCCTTCGGCCTGGCGGGCGCGCGCGTCGGATACGCCATTGCGAGCCCCGAGATCACCGGGGTCATCAATTCGCGCCAGGCGCCCCTCTCGGTGTCGTCGCTTTCCGCCGCCTTGGCACTGGCCGCGATCTCGTCGCCGATCGACGTCTCGTCTCAGGTGGGTGAACGTGAGCGCGTCGCTCGAGAGTTGCACTCACTGGGCCTCACTCCTCTCGCGTCGTTCACCAACTTCCTCTTCATCCCCATGGAGAACCCCCAGGCCCTCGTCGAGCGGATGTTGCCCTACGGGGTGATGTTGCGCGCCTACGCCCGCGGACTGCGTATCTCGATCCGTGACGAGATCGACGACGACATCCTGATCGGGGCGCTGCGTGCAGAACTGCTGGGCGAGCCGCTCGAGCAGGCACCCTTGCGCTACCGACGCGCCACCGCCGAGACGTTGCTCAATATCCGTCTTCGCGTAGCGGGCGAAGGCCGCGTCTACGTCAATACCGGCGAGGGTTTCTACGACCACATGCTCACGCAGTTGGCGTTCCACGGGGGTATGGATCTGCGTCTTGAAGGTGTCGGCGATCTCGAGACCGGGGATCATCACACCGTGGAGGACATGTTCCGCGCCTTTGGCGAAGCGTTGGACCAGGCGCTCGGTGACCGTCGGGGTCTCGCGCGCTACGGCGAGGCGCGCGTGCCCATGGACGAAGCGCTCGCCCACGCCGTCGTCGACCTCTCAGGCCGGGCCAAGGCGACCTTACACATCGACCCGGATCCGGGGATGGCGGCGCACGCCTTCGAGTCATTGGCCCAGACAGCGCGTATCACCTTGCACGTGACGGCCACTGGCGAAAACGCGCACCACGTCGCCGAAGCCGCCTTTAAGGCGGTGGGGCGCGCAATGCACCAGGCCCTGGCGCGCGACGGGTCACTCGTGCGCTCGACCAAGGGTTCGTTATGAGTGACGTCGTCGTGGTCGATTATGGAGCGGGTAATACCCGATCCGTGCGTGCGGCTCTCACGCACCTGGGTCGCACGAGCGAGGTCAGTGCCGACCCGCAACGGATCGCTGAGGCGCTCTACGTGATATTGCCCGGAGTGGGATCGGCGCGCAGTGCGATGATGCATCTCGACGATACGGGCGCCGCTGCTGCGCTGCGGAGTCGTTTTGCCGCCGAACTGCCGATACTGGGGATCTGCCTCGGGATGCAGCTGGCCCTGCAGGCCAGCGAGGAGGACGGGGGTGTTAAGGGTCTGGGTCTGCTCGAGGGTCTGGTCGTACGCCTCGATGCGCCACGTATCCCGCGTCTGGGTTGGGCCATTGTCGAGCCCTGGGGTCAAGCCTTCTACTTCGCGCACTCCTTCGTCGCCGAGTCGCCCGACGCCGTGGCCACCTCCGAGGGACTCGTCGCCGCGGTGCAACGTGGCTCATTTCTCGGAGTCCAGTTTCACCCCGAGAAGAGCGACGCCGCCGGACTCGATTTCCTGGAATCATGCCTCTCGCTCGCCTAATTCCCTGTCTCGACGTCGCCGCGGGTCGTGTCGTTAAGGGTGTCAGTTTCGTGAACCTGCGCGACGTGGGTGACCCGGTCGAACTCGCCCAGTTCTACAGTGCGGGCGGCGCGGACGAACTTGTGTTCCTCGACATCACCGCGACGCCCGAGGGTGCCAGCACCATGGTCCACGTCGTGGAACGCGTCGCCGACGTGTTGGAGATTCCTTTCACGGTGGGCGGTGGGATTCGTTCAGTCGAGGACGCATCGCGCATCATCGAAGCGGGCGCGGACCGGGTGTCATTGAACTCGGCGGCGTTGGCCAATCCGGAGCTCATCACCGAGATCGCGCGACGATTCGGTTCACAGGCAGTCGTGGTCGCCATCGACGCCGGTAACGACGTGGTCTACACCCACGGCGGGCGAGTGGCTACCGACATCGCGACGGTCCCCTGGGCCGTCGAGGCCGCCACTCGTGGCGCCGGCGAGATCCTGCTCACCTCCATCGCGCGTGACGGACAACGCACGGGCTACGACCTCGAACTCACCGAGGCAGTGCGCGACGCGGTCGATATCCCCGTCATCGCCTCGGGAGGTGCGGGCTCCGCACTCCACGTCGCCGACGCCTTGCGCGTGACCGATGCGGCGCTCGTCGCCTCGATAGTCCACGAGAACCCCGCCGGTCTACCCGGTCTTCGTCGCGAGATCGAGGCCCTCGGCATCGAACTGCGACCCCTAAAGGAGAGAACGTGAGCGAAGAACTTCGCGCGGCCATTGTCCAAGACGACGCCACTGGTCGGGTCTTGATGTTGGGCTGGATGGATGAAGAGGCCTTAGCCCTGACTCGTTCGACCGGGACGGTGCATTTCTTCTCGCGTTCACGTCAGCAACTCTGGCAGAAAGGCGAGACCTCGGGAAATCTCCTCCACGTGGTCGAGGTGGTTCTCGACTGCGACGAGGACGCCGTCTTGGTGCGCGCTCGCGCTGATGGGCCAACGTGTCATGACGGATCGACATCGTGTTTCACTCCGTGGCTTTGGCGAAAGATCCTGCAGCGTGAGGAACAGAACGCGGAGGGTTCCTACGTGGCGTCGTCCTTGTCTCGAGGTACCGCGTTCCTCGCGCGTAAAGTCGGCGAGGAGGCGGTCGAGACCGCGGTAGCTTCGTTGGCCGAGAGCGACGAGCGATTCGTTTCGGAGGCGGCTGATCTCTGGTTCCACCTGCTGATGTTGATGCGTAGTCGCGGTGTCGACCCCGCCGACCTCGAAGACGAATTGCGACGTCGCGAGCACTAGGGTCCGACCTAAGGTCGGTCCATGAGGTTGTCGCGATTATTCATCTCGAGTGCGCTCGTCGGTGGCGTGTCGTGCGTACTGGGACTAACGTTCATGGTGGCGAGCCCCGTGGCGGCGGCACCGCCTTCACGCGACGCGAACCTAGCCTGCGCGCGCACCATCGTTTCCGGATGGTCGTTGACACGCGTCGCGAGGGAGACCGTGGTGGTCTCGGCCCAGGGCAGCGACCTGGCTCGAGTGACGAGCGCCGCGGCGCAGGGGTACGGCGGCTTCCTACTCTTTGGCGCTGCCGCGCCAACGTCGCTGGCCGCGACGATTCACTCACTCGCTCATCTCGAGCCGGACGCGCGGGCTCCGATGGTCATGTCCGACGACGAGGGGGGTGGCATCATTCGTTTCTCTAACGTGGTCGGCCACTGGCCCTGGGCTCAGGTCATGGGTTCGACGATGACCCCCGCTCAGATCACCCAGGTGGGGCGTCGCGTCGGCATCGCGCTCGCCAAGGTCGGACTCAACGTTGATTTGGCGCCGGTGGCGGACGTGGACGGGCGCCCGCAGTGGCCCGGCGCCGCGAACCCCGACGGCCTGCGGTCCTTCGGCGCTTCGCCCACGAAGGACGCCGCCGACACGGTCGCCTTCGCCAGCGGTCTGGCCAGTGCCCACGTGCTGGCGGTCGTCAAGCATTTCCCTGGGCTCGGCCACGCGACCGGCAACACCGACATCGGTCCGGCGGCGACCCAGTCGTGGTCGACGTTGCGGTCCACGGGCCTCGTGCCCTTTCGTCAGGCCATCGCCGGTGGCGTGGACGCGGTGATGATGTCTAACGCTTCGATCCCTGGCTTGACGACCTTGCCCGCAGGTCTCTCCGCCGTCGCGGTGTCCCAATTGCGCAATCAGCTGGGTTTTCGTGGCTTGATCATGAGCGACGCCTTGGGGGCCGGTGCGATCACTGCGCGACACCTGACAATTGCTCAAGCGTCGGTCGACGCCTTGGCGGCGGGCGTGGACCAGGTGCTCGCCACCAACCCTCCCTCATTTGAGCAGTCACTCCAGACAGCGTCGCTCACTACCGCAGCGATCGTGGCCGCGGTCCAGCACGGAACCTTGACGCGCCCCCTGTTGGTGGCCGCCGCCGCTCAGGTGCTGGCCGCGACCAACACTCTGGCGTGCGTGAGCTGATCAGAGGTAGTGCGGGGGCACCTCATGGTGATCTCGACGAACTTGGCGCAATTCTTCCTTGAGCCGTGCGATCTCTTCACGCAGTGACGCGACCAGTTCGTGCAACTGCTCGCGACTCAGCTCGTCGCTCATCGAGGGGTCGCGGCGTGGCGGGTGACGTGCTCAATCACGGGAACAGACCTCGTAGGCGCGTGGCCTCCGCAATACGCTCCACACCGACGGCCAGAGCCGTCTCGCGCAGGTTGACCCCTAGTTGACCGTGGCGGATCCAGATGGCGTCAAAGGCCTCGTGCATCGTCTTCTCGAGGCGTTGCTGGAAGAGCTCCTTCTCCCACATATAACCCTGCAGGTCCTGAGCCCACTCGAAGTACGACGCCACGACGCCACCCGCGTTGGCGAGAACGTCGGGCACGACGGGGATACCACGCTCGTTCAGCACGGCGGCGCCTTCACCGGTGGTCGGTCCATTGGCGGCCTCGACCACGACCGAAGCGACCAATCTCGAAGCGACGCTCTCCGTGATGACGCCACCGAGTGCGGCGGGGATCGCGATGTCGGAAGGAATGGAGAAGAAATCATCCAGTGGTACTGCATCGGCTCCCGCGAATCCGACCACCGTGCCGGCCTCGGCATAGTGTTGCGCGAGGCCGGCGGAATCGATGCCGCCGGGTACGTGGATGGCACCTCGGACGTCGGCGACTCCGACGACCTTCATGCCGCGCTCACTGAGCAACTGCACCAGTGGCGCGCCAACTTTGCCGTAACCCTGAACAATGACGCGCTCGTTCTCGGGGGATCGTGCGAGGTTCTTCAACAGCGCCAGCGTGCAGATCGTCACTCCCAACGAGGTCGCACCGGCGTGGCCGAGAGTGCCGCCGATGGCGAGGGGTTTTCCGGTCACGACGCCGGGCGCGGAGTACCCGCGCAGCATCGTGATGGTGTCCATGATCCAACTCATCACCTGAGGGTCGGTGTTGACGTCGGGCGCCGGGATGTCGGTCTCGGGCCCGATGACGGGAGCGATAGAGAAGGCGTAGCGCCGCGTCAGCCGCTCGAGTTCCGGGCGCGAGAGCAGAGTCGGGTCGACGCGTACCCCACCCTTGGCCCCACCGTAGGGGATGTTCACCACAGCACACTTGATGGACATGTCGGCGCTGAGCGCCGAGATCTCGTCAACGTTGACCGTCTGGTGGAAACGGATACCGCCCTTGCCCGGGCCGCGCGAGGTGTCGTGTTGGATACGCCAGCCGGTGTACATTTCGATCAATCCTGAGTCCAGACGCACGGGGACGGCCACCTCGAGGATTCGTTCGGGCGTGATGATGCGCTTGATCATGCCGTCGTCGAGCCCCAGAAGATGGCCGGCACGTTCGATGAGTGAAGAGACGTGAGTCCAAGGATTGAAGACCTCGGACCCCGTCTCATTGGGACGCGTGACCACGTTGTCACCAGCCTTTGAACGGAGGAGGGCCTTGTCGCCCTCTCTGCCAGCGTAGGGGAGGTGCCGACCCTCGTGGTGAATCTAAAGTCCCGAATAGGGCTCTGACACCTCGCGCGAGGAGTCGCGCCCGCCCGAGGCGAGCCACGCCGCGTGCATCTGGGCGTAGGCGCCCCCGTGGGCGATGAGCTCCGCGGGCGTGCCGACCTCGAGTATTCCTCCCTGGTCGATCACCACGATGCGGTCAGCGCGCTGGGCCGTCGTCAGCCGGTGAGCGATGAGAATGGCGGAACGCCCTTCAAGGAGACGGTCGAGGGCCCGTTCGATGATGGTCTCGCTGCGCAGGTCGAGCGACGAGGTCGCTTCGTCCAGGATCAGTACGCGGGGCCGAGCTACGAAGGCGCGCGCTAGGGCGAGCAATTGACGTTCGCCCGACGACAGAGTCTGACCGCGTTCGTGCACCTCAGTGTCCAACCCGAGGGGAAGGCGCTCGATGAGTTCACCCAGCCCCACGACCTCGACGGCTTCTTCGATCTCTTCGTCAGTGATGCCGATTCGTCCGAATCGAAGATTGGTGCGAATAGATCCGGCGAAGAGAAAAGGCTCTTGGGGAACGACACCGAGTTGGGACCGAAGGGAGTGCAGGGTCACCGTGCGCACGTCCACCCCGTCGAGAAGGACGCGACCCTCTGTCGGGTCGTAGAAGCGGTTGGCCAACTTCGCCAACGTCGACTTACCCGATCCAGTCGGTCCCACGAAGGCGACTGACTCACCGGGGGCAATCTCGAGGTTGACGTCCACCAGTACCGGACGTGCGGGATCGTAGCCGAAACTCACGTGTTCGAAAGTGATCCGCCCGCTGAGCGTGGGAAGTTCGATCGCGCCCTCGGCCTCGTCCACGCCGGGTGCCGTCTCGAGGAGTTCGCGCAGTCGAATTACCGATGAGCGTCCTTGCTGGAGAGAGTTGTACTGCTGTACGAGTAATTGGATGGGTTGGAAGAAACGGTTGAGGTAGAGGAAGAAGGCGATCAGCGCGCCAATGCTCAATCGATGGTGTAGCACCATGTCGCCACCGATGCCCAGGAGCAGGGCTTGACCAAGAATCCCAATCATGATGGTGGCGGGACCGTAGATCGAATTGACTCGTCCGGTGAAAAAATTGGCGTCGCGGTAGGCCCCGACCACGTGGCGGTGATTACGGATATTGCGCCGTTGGCGATTGTTCGCTGTCACCACGCGAATGCCGTAGAGCGACTCCGACAGATCGGCCAGCACGTTGGCGATGCGGTCGCGGCTGAGCAGGTACCCCGTCTCCGAGGCCCGGTGGAACCAAATTGAAAATATGACTAGCACGGGCACGACCAGTAGCACCGTCCAGGTGGCGAGCATCACATTCAGGTTGAAGAGGATGGCGGTGATCACCACCATGGTGAGACCCTGCAGGGCGAAGGAGCTGATGCCGTCTTGGATGAGTTGCTGGAGGTTCTCGATGTCGCTGGTCATGCGACTCATCAAGACGCCGGCCTTCTCGTTGGTGAAGAAGTCCAGGCTCAGTCGCTGAAAGTGGGTGAAGACGCGGATGCGCAAGTCGTGCATCACGCGCGCGGCGAGCGTCCCGGTCACCGTGGCCTGAATCCGCTGACCGAAGGCGGAGAGGACGGCGAGTACGAGGTACAGGCTGGCGCACACAATGACGACGGTCGATGAACGGTGTCCGGCAATCATGCCGTTATTGATGGCGTATTCGGTGAGCAATGGTCCCGTCTGCAACAAAACGCTGGTGACGATGACGAGGAGTGAGCCGTAGACCACGAGTCGCGGATACGCCTGGAGCATCGTCGGCAAGGAGAGACGTCGACGCTCGCTCGGGCCAGGTCGCTGGCGGAACTCGAGACGCGATGGCTCGTGCTCGGGTTCACTCGCTAAGAGTTTCTGGGCCCCGTCAGCCAGTTCACTGGGAATTCCTCCGAAGGGCAGGCCCGACTGCGCGCCGCCCCCGCCAAACATCGCGCCACCCCCGCCGCCCCAACC
>VFSW01001474.1_pt1 | contig 35904 bp, 31 predicted proteins | sample 5358111 | NCBI WGS metagenome assembly VFSW01 (sample SAMN11554181, study PRJNA540505) | mine drainage metagenome | isolation source: sediment from site ElyBrook_90M | place: USA: Ely Copper Mine, Vershire, VT | collected 2017 | reverse complement strand
ACCGGCCTGTCACGCCGGGGGTCGCGGGTTCGAGTCCCGTCCACTCCGCCAAATCGAGGCGAACGAAAGTTCGCCTTTTTTCGTGTCTGCTGCACAAAACATATGGGGTTGCCATGTTTGATTTTGTTCATGAAAAAAGAAGATGGGTGCAGATCGTTCTGTTGTTGATCATTCTGCCATTCGTATTTTTTGGCGTGGATTCATATCGCCATTCAGGAGCCACGGATGCGCCAGCCACAGTGAATGGCACGAAAATCACCAAGCAGGAATTTGAGACTGCGCTGAATCAGCAGCAGGACAGGTTGCGCCAGATGCTGGGCGCGAATTTCGACCCGGCTATGCTCGACAAGCCCGAGATGAAGCGCGCGGTTCTGGACAGCCTGATCGGGCAAAAGCTGCTGATCGAAAAGGGACAGGCTGCCGGTCTGACCGTGACCGATGAGCAGATTGCGCAGGTCATTTCCAGTATCGATGCATTCAAGGTGAACGGCAAGTTCGACAAGGCGCGTTATGTCAGCGTGTTGGCCGAGAAAAGCATGTCTCCGCTGCTCTTCGAGGCGCGATTGAAGGGTGAACTGATCGGGGAGCAGTTGAGTGCGTCCTATGCCCAGAACGGTTATGCCGCCAATGCCGTCGCCGACAGAATCATTGCGATCAACGAGCAGCAGCGTGTCATCAGCGTGGCGCAGATTCCACTGGTTACCTCGGACGTCAAGGTCGATGATAATGAAATCAAGAACTATTACGATCAGAATCAGAAGGAATTCCAGATACCCGAGCAGATCAGGGTTGAATATGTGAAGTTCTCGGTGACCGATCTGATCCCCAAGGTCGACGTGAAGCCCGAGGAAGTCAGGAAGTACTACGATGAGCATCAGTCCGAATTCTCCTCGCCAGAGCAGCGTCAGGCTTCCCATATCCTGTTGACCATTTCACCGACAGCGCCCCAGGCGCAGCAGGATGCAGTCAAGGCAAAAGCAGTGGCGCTCTTGAGTGAGGTGAAGAAGAATCCGGCGCAGTTTGCGGAGATTGCGAAGAAAAATTCCCAAGATCCGGGTTCGGCTGCAAACGGGGGGGATCTCGGTATGTTCGGCAAGGGCATGATGGTCAAGCCGTTCGATGATGCCGTGTTCGCGTTGAAGGTTGGCGAAATCAGCGATCTGGTCAGGTCCGAATTCGGCTATCACATCATCAAGCTGACGGCGATCAAGCCAGCCAGAATCGCACCGTTTAACGAGGTGAACAACGATATCCTCTCGAAGTTGCGCGAGCAGAAAGCGGCAGACAAATTTGCCGAGTTGGCGGACAAGTTCGGCAATACGGTCTATGAGCAGAGCGATACCCTGCAGCCTGCGGCCCAGCTTGCGGGAGTGAAAATCCAGCAAAGCGGCTGGCTCACGAAAGGTGTTGCTGCGGATGAACTCTGGACTGCCAAGATGCTGCAGGCGATATTCAGCGACGATGTGATCAAGAATCACCGCAATACCGCGGCGATCGAGGTTGCCGACAATACGCTGGTTGCCGCGCGCATGCTCGAGCACAAGCCGGCTGCGGTGCGCAGTCTGGCAGAAGTGAGCGATGCGATCAGGCAGAAGATATTGCATCAGAAATCGCTGGACATGTCCGTAAAACAGGGTAAAATGCTGCTCGCTCAATTGCAGCAGGGTGCAAACCCGACGCTCAATTGGTCTCCCGCTCAGACGATCACTCGTATAAAGCACGGTGCGCTGGATGCAGAGATGGTGCGCCAGTTGTTTCAAGCAGACAGTGCCAAACTACCTCAGTATGTCGGTACGGAATCCCCGCAGGGTGGATTCATGATCGTGCGTCTGGATGCGGTCAAGGATGGGGCGCCGCCGGATGATGCGAAGCGCGCGCGCTATCTCCAGCAGTTGCGCCAGATGACGGGTGAAGCGATGTTGCAGGCGTATATTGCGGATGCAAGAAGCAAGGCCAGCATCAAGGTAAAGATGCCGGAGCCGGACGCGGTTAAACAATAAACAACGGGTGCTTAGCTCAGTTGGTAGAGCGTCGCCCTTACAAGGCGAATGTCGGCGGTTCGAACCCGTCAGCACCCACCAGATTGTCGAGTAGTGTTTTTGGAGTGGTAGTTCAGTTGGTTAGAATACCGGCCTGTCACGCCGGGGGTCGCGGGTTCGAGTCCCGTCCACTCCGCCAATAAATAAAAAAGCCGTTGAGAAATCAGCGGCTTTTTTATGCGTATAATTTGCGCTAGAAGGAGATATATATGAAAATTTCAAATATCGAGACCGACCTGATCTGTGATGAGCGTATCATCTATGAGCGTCTGCTGTCACTGGATGGTGCAGACATACTTGAGCTTGGCTGCGGAAAGGCCGACAAGACGCTAGCCATTGCCAATGATGGGAGGGCTGCGAGCATTGTTGCGCTGGAAGTTGATGAAATTCAGCATACCGAGAATATGTGCCGCGAGGTGCCCGCCAATGTGCGCTTTGCACTGGGCGGTGCCGAGGCAATTCCTGCTACGGATCGGTCTTTCGATATCGTCATGATGTTCAAGTCGCTGCATCACGTGCCGCTTGAAGCAATGGATGCCGCCATGAATCAGATCCATCGTGTGTTGAAATCGGGTGGCTTGGCATATATCTCTGAACCAGTTTTTGCAGGCGATTTCAACGAGATACTCAGGATTTTTCACGATGAGCTGCGAGTTCGCGAAGCGGCTTTTGCGGCTGTTGAACGCGCGGTTGCATCGGGTAAATTTGAACTGGCAAGCCAGACTTTTTTCACCACTCCCATGTATTTTTCAGATTTTGCAGAATTTGAAACCAAGATACTGAAGGTCACTCATACACAGCACCGCCTGAGCGAGGATTTGTATCAGCAGGTCCGGCAAAAATTCATATCTCACATGACCCCGCAGGGGGCCACGTTTAACATGCCGATACGCGTCGATTTGTTGCGTAAAGTCGGCTAGGATTTTGAAACGCAACGGGCGGTCATTTCGCTGCGCTCTTTGGCGTATTCCCCTGTCAGTGCAAATCCTGACATCTCATTCTGTGCGTTGAAAAACCCCATCTTGATGCCCTGACCTTGTGCCAGAATTTGCCATGATCCTGCCGCATCGCGTGCAACCGGCAATACTGCAATGGGATGTGCCGGCGTTTTAACCACCACGGGCATGTGTGGAAAAACCACCCTGGCATCTTCGCCGTTCAACACCTTTGCCAATGCACGGGCTGCATGCATGATGGGCAGCACGTATGGCAGGGTTTGCCCGCCTATTTCGGCGCAGTCGCCCAGCGCAAAGATCGCTTCGTCGGAACTTTTCAATTGCCCATCCACTGCTATGCCGCGATTGACCACGAGTCCGGCATCTTTTGCCAACTGAATGCGAGGACGCAGACCCACCGCCGAGAGCACGATGTCAGTGTACTCTGTGCTCTGATCGGTGAGGGTAAGCTTGTATCCCTGGTCCGAGGTATCCACGCGCTGCACTGCCGTTTTAAAATGCCATGTCACACCAATATTACTCAGTGGATCAAGTAACTGACGGCCAGCCTGTTCAGGCAATAAGCCGGCAAGGGGGTAAGGGCCGGGATCGATCACGGCAACCTTGAAGCCTGCAAGCGCAAGATCATTGGCAAATTCACAGCCGATCAGGCCGCCGCCCATGATGGCGACCGACTTGGCTACACCCAACGCATCACGGAAATGGGCGTAATCTGCTAGGTCATTTACCGACAAAACCGCATCAGCTGCATCGCCTTGCAACGGAATGCGTATCGGATCGGCGCCAATCGCCAGCACCAATTTGTCATATTCAAGCATGCCCGCAGTCGTTTCCAGCTGTCTGGTTTCACGGCGTATCGCGCGTACTTCGGTGTTCGCAAGCAGGGTAAACCCTTGTTGTTCTGCCATCGCCTGCGCCGAAGTCAGCACAAGACTGGTGGGCTCCTTGCCTTGTGCAAAGGCATTTGAGAGCGTCGGCTTGGCGTAATAGTCGCCGCTGTCCCTCGTCATGAGGGTGACAGGTGTATCGCGATTCAGTTTGCGAAATTCTCGCACCAGCGTGTATGCCGCAAGGCCGCTGCCCAGCACGATGATAGGTTTCACCAATCTCTCCCTTTTTTCAATTATCGGGTAGGTGATCCCGCTTGAGCGGGATCTTTACACCTTAGATTTCCACCATCTCGAAATCCGCTTTAGCTACACCACAATCAGGACATGCCCAGTTGTCCGGAATGTCCGCCCATGCTGTGCCGGGCGCCAAGCCTTCTGATGGCAACCCTTCCGCTTCGTTGTAAATAAAACCACACACCACACATTGCCATACTTTCATGTCGTACTCCTTAATAAATTAGTAATTGTATCAGGCGGAAACCCTTGCCAACACGGCGCGATACTGATTGGCATGACGTTCTTCCACTTTTGCCAGTGCCGCAAAGCGCTTGGCTGCTTTTTCCAGCGTTGTCTTGAACAATTCGGCATGCTCTTTCGATTCGGCGATCTGTCCGGTGATTTCCGAGGCTGCCGCCGCGTTTCCTTCCTGCTGGGCGGTCTTGAGAAACCCCGGGTACATTTCGGTGTATTCGTAAGTCTCCCCTTCAATTGCCATCTCAAGGCAGCGCTCTGTTGTCATGCCGGCTTTTGGATAAAGCAGATCAAGATGCCCCAGCGCGTGCTGCACTTCCTGATTGGCTGTTTCCTCAAACACCTTTGCGGTTTCTTCATCGCCTGCTGCGCGTGCGATCTTTGCAAAGTAGCGGTATTTGATATGTGCCATCGATTCGCCGGCGAATGCCGCCTCAAGATTGGCCATGGTTTTGATCTCTGGTCGTTGCATGATGCGCTCCTGTTGATTGGTTGATTGGGTGGCTTCTCGTCCACGGCTGCAATGTAACGGTTGTCGATTCATAAATCTAATTGATTGTTTAAACAATGTTGATTTATTATATAAATCGAAAGGAGGCGCTCATGACGCTCAACGAACTTCGCTTCATCGTCGCCGTGGCGCAGGAGAGAAACTTTCGCCGCGCTGCGGAAAAGTCCTTCATCAGCCAGCCGGCCTTGTCTTTGGCGATCCAGAAGCTCGAAGAGGAGCTGGGTGTGAGGATATTCGAGCGCAGCAGGGGAGAGGTCGCCATCACGGCGTCTGGCAGCGCGATCGTGGAGCAGGCACAGCGTGCGCTCGAAGAGGTCGAGCGCATAAGACAGATCGCTGTCCAGGGAAGAAACCAGCTCGAATCTCCGCTCAAGATCGGCATCATCTACAGCGTGGGGCCTTACCTGTTGCCGGAATTGATCCCTGCGCTAAAAGAAGTCGCGCCCGAGATGCCCCTGGAGATCGAGGAGAACATCACCGCGAACCTCGATGTGCAGCTTAAAAACGGCAGGCTCGATGTGATCGTCATCGCGCTTCCTTTCGGGGATGCGGGCATACTGACTCATCCCTTGTACGACGAATCGTTCGAGGTCGTCGTGAACAGCTCACACCGCTGGGTCAAGCGGCGCAGCATCCATCCGGAAGAACTTGCAGAGGACAAGGTGCTGCTTCTGGATTCAGGCCACTGTTTCAGCAATCAGGTTGCGGAGGCTTGCCCGGAAATGACCCGGAAAGGGGCGGAAGTGCAGCAGGGGACCTCTCTTGAAACCATACGCAACATGGTCGCATCGGGCCTCGGCATCACCGTGCTGCCGGCCTCTGCGAACAGCGAGCGCTATCGAAGCCCGCTTCTGAAGGTCATCCCCTTTGTGAAACCGGCGCCGTCCCGGCGGATTGCGCTCGCATGGCGCAAGAGCTATGCGCGCGCGCAGGCGATCAATGCGCTGATCAGGGCCGTCCATGAGGTAAAGCTCAGAGGGATCGATCTTCTGGTCTAGGTACGAATGTCGAGCATGAATTCGTCACAAAATGGGTGTATATTCGAAAAAAATTCCCATCAAGAGGATATGCATGAGCGGCATCCTGAAAATTGCATTCAAGCTCCTGGTCAATGACAAGGGGAAGTTCGCCGCGCTGCTTGTGGGCATCACGTTCGCTGTCTTTCTGATGGTGATGATGACCTCGATGTTTGCCGGGATCCTGTCCCGAGCCTCTTCGACGGTGACCAACATCGGGGCGAAGATGTGGGTGCTGGATCCTGCGGTCAACAATGTCTCGAGCAGCATCCCCATGCCCGATTACGTGCAGGATGCGGTCAGAAGCATAGACGGCGTAAAATATGCGGTTCCCCTTTATTCGGGCGGCGCACAGGTCAAGCTCAAAAACGGCGTGTATCAGGCCGTGACCGTCATCGGCCTCGATGATGCAAGCCTGTTTGGCCGTCCTGAACTCATGGAGGGGAAGATCGAGGACATCTATGCGGAAAACGGCTTCATCGTCGTGCAGGATGCCGAGATCGGCAAGCTCGGTAATCCCGGGATAGGCGCGGAATTCGATATCAACGACCACCGCGGCGTGGTCGTCGGCATCGCCAGGGCCAATATTTCCGGCTTGTTCGGAATCCCCACGCTGTACACGACCTTCAGCAGGGCGATCAGCTATCTGCCCTCGACCCGTTTCACCACCTCCTACATCCTCGTCGAACCCAAAAGCAGAAGCGACATCCCGCATATCAAGCAGGAGGTTGCGAAGCTTGGTTATCAGGCGCTGACCGATGATGAATTCATCCAGAAGATTTCGAATTTCTACAAGTTTCAGACGGGACTTGGCGTCAACGTGATGCTGATGACCCTGATCAGTTTCATCGTGGGCCTTTCCATATCGGGGCAGACCTTCTATACCTTCATACTCGAAAACCTGGAAAAATTCGGCGCGCTGAAGGCCATCGGAGCAAAAGGCCATGAACTGGTTTCGATGATCCTGTTCCAGGCGGGATTCACCGCATTTCTGGGCTATGGGCTGGGGGTCGGGCTGGCATCCTTGATCATCATGTCTGCGAAATTGAGGATGCCCGATTATGCGGCCCAGATCACCGATTTCAACCTTGGCATCGCATTTGTGATGGTGCTCATCATCGCGGGCATTTCGAGCTATATCGGCATCCGCAAGGTGATCAGGATAGAACCCTTCGACATCTTCAGGGGCTGACATGGCGGACCTTGCGATCAAGGCGGAAAATCTGGCCAAGTGGTTTGGGGAGGGGGAGGCCAGAACCGTGGCGGTGAAGTCGGTGAGCTTCGAAGCGAATTTCGGCGAGATGCTCTACATCGTAGGTCCCTCCGGAAGCGGAAAGACCACGCTGTTGAGCATGATCTCTGGGATTTTGAAACCCAATTCGGGCGCCGTGCTGGTCGAGGGCAGGGACATCTGGAAGATGGCGAGCGACGATTTGGCCGATTTCAGGCTGAACAAGATAGGTTTCGTGTTTCAGGATTATCATCTCTTCCCGAGGCTCACCACGGTCGAGAATATCGCGCTGCCCTTGATACTGAAAAAGCGCGACTGGAAGGAGTCCATCAAGGTGGCACGCGAACAACGCGTGAGCGTTGGAAGGGCGGCGGGGGCGGCGCTCCCGCCTTACCAGCGGCGCCGCGGCTAACAGCCGAGGGCGGCCAGCGGGCGCGCGACCGCAAGCCGCCCGGACATTCTGATATTCGACGAGCCGACTGCCTCGCTCGACGGGGATACCGGCAGGAAGATCCTCGAATTCGTCAGGGATCACATCCTGAACGAGAAACGCTGCATCATCATCGTCACGCACGACAGCCGGATATTCGAATATGCGCATCGCATTATCCATATGGAAGACGGCAAGATAACAGGGGAAGAGCATGAGAAATAAGCTACTGATCGCCTTGGCCCTCGTCGGCATATTGGCAGGCTTTGTCAGTGCCTATGTTTATGGCTTGAAAGGCAAGCCGCAGCCCCCGGCCTTTCATCCTGCATCCAATCCCTATGCAAAGGGCATCTACGCGAACGGCATCATCGAAAGCGATCAGACGAGCGGGCAGAACATCAACCTCTATCCCGAGGTGTCCGGCGTCGTGACGAAGATCATGGTTTCCGAAGGGCAACCCGTGCAGGCCGGAACCCCTCTGTTTTCGATAGATGACAGCCTGCAGCGCGCAACGGTCGAACAGCAGAAAGCCCAGACCGATTCGGCTTTTGCGCAGATCGCGCTGGCCAGGGCGAGCCTGAAGAGCCTTGAAGACACGCTCGAAAAACAGGAGAAATCGCACGCGCTGGACGAAAGATCGGTCAGCCTTGATGTGCTGGACAGCGCGCGCAATGCGGTTGCGGTCGCGAAGGCGAGTCTCGCGGTCGCGGAGAAACAGTACCAGGCGGCACTACGCGCCTATCAGGCCGCAAAAGTGCTGTTATCCAAATATGTCGTCAAGGCGCCATCTGTTGGATCCGTGCTTGCTGTGAATGCAGCCGTCGGAAGCTATGTCTCGTCCCAGGGGGTTTATGACAGCTATACGGGAAGCCAGGATCCCCCTGCCGTGATGGGCAATGCGGCGGAATATGTCGAGGTGAGATGTTATGTAGACGAGATACTCATCAGCAGGTTGCCTCCACCTTCCAGAATGCATGCGCGCATGTTCATCAGGGGGACCGACATCAACATCCCGATGGAATATGTCAGGAAGCAGCCCTATGTCTCGCCCAAGATAGAGCTTTCGAACCAGAGGACGGAAAGGGTGGATGTCAGGGTGCTGCCCATCATCTTCAGATTCGCAAGACCCCGGGATGTTTTGCTTTATCCCGGGCAGCTTGTGGATGTTTATATCGGGGGGGATTGAGTGCATAAGGCGATCCGGCTTTGCGCAATGTGCGGGGTCATGCTCACCGCATGCACCCTGGGTCCCGACTTTGTTCGGCCCAAGGCGCCCAGGGACACCCATTACAATTCAGGGAAGGATCCTGCGAATACGGTGAAGGCGGCAAACATCTCCCAGCATTTCGATCGGGGTGGGAAGCCCATTCCGTACTGGTGGAAGCTTTATCGCTCGAGGCAGCTTGATGAGACCGTTGCGGAAGGGATCGCGCACAATCCGACGCTCGAGGCGGCAGAGTCCAGCCTCAAGATAAGCTATGACAATCTTCAGGCAGGATACGGAATCTTCTACCCGCAGGCGAGCCTGGATGTGGCAGCTTCCAGGCAGAAGTTCTCTCCCGAGCGTTTTGGCAGCAATGCGCCCGGCCCCATTTTCAACCTGGTCACATTGTCAGCCTCGGTGAGCTACGCGCTGGATGTGTTCGGCGGAGAACATCGGCTGATCGAGAACCTTCAGGCCCAGGCAGACCAGCAACGCGCAATCATGCAGGGAAGCTATCTTGTCCTGACCGGAAATATCGTCAATACGAGCATTGCGGCGGCGGCATATCGCGATGAGATCGTCGAGACAGGAAAACTGATCGCACTGCAAAAGGATGCCATTGCGATCGTCCGCAAACAGGTCAGTTCAGGTACGGTTTCCTATGCCCAGGTGTTGGGTTTGCAGAATCAGCTTTCCGCATTCGAGGCCTCCTTGCCCGGACTTTCGCAGAAGCTGGACCAGTCCGAACACCTGCTGGCCAACCTTGCAGGGCATGCGCCATCCGAATGGCAGCCGCCCGAACTCACGCTTGATGCGTTCACCCTGCCCGACAAGTTGCCGCTGTCGTTGCCCTCTAAGCTGGTGCGCCAGCGTCCGGATGTGCTGGCTGCCGAAGCGGGGCTGCATGCGGCCAGCGCCAGCATCGGGGTGGCAAGTGCTGCACAGTTTCCGAGTTTTACCCTGAGCGCCTCCTTCGGGCAGAACAGCACCTCGATGAATAATCTCCTGGGCAAGAATGGCAGCTTCTGGAATATCGGGCCCGATATCGCAACGCCGCTGTTCAACGGCGGCACGCTCGCGGCAAGAAAGCAGGGCGCGATCGACGCATACCGGCAAAGCCAGGCGCTGTATCGCCAGACCGTGATCAGCGCGCTGTCCCAGGTTGCAGATACGCTCAAAGCGCTGGAGCACGATGCCCAGTCTTTGCAGGCGCAAGCTTCGGGTTTGCAGGCTGCAGAGGAGGCGCTGCATCTGGCAAAGACAAATTATCAGGCGGGATTGGTGAACTACCTGCAGGTATTGAACTCCGAAATACAGTATCGCCAGGCAAGAGTTGGTTACCTGGAAGCTTGTGCGCAGCGGCTACAGGATACGACGGCTTACTTTGTCGCCTTGGGTGGAAAATCCGAAAGCGAACCGGTCGAACGCTGAAATCCGATTCTGGACACAGGGTTCAGATCACGAACAGGAGGAACGGATGCAGGCTCCAGATTCTTCGACGCAGGGCATGAAAGGGCTGAGCACGGATGAGGCGCGCATGAGGCTCGAGCAATCGGGCCCCAATGCGATCGCCGACAAGGTTGTTCCGGCCTGGCAACAGTTGCTTGCAAAATTCTGGGCGCCCGTGCCCTGGATGCTGGAAGCGGTGATCGCGCTGCAACTGCTTCTGGGGCGCAGGACAGAGGCGCTGGTGATCGCCGCGCTTTTGGCGTTCAATGCGGTGGTGGCCTTTGCGCAGGAGCAGCGGGCGAAAGATGCGTTAGCACTCTTGCGCAAGCAGTTGCATGTCAATGCGCGTGTGCTGCGGGATGGGACATGGCGCAAGATTCCTGCCGAAGAAGTCGTGCCTGGGGATGTCGTGCATGTGCGCGCAGGGGATATCGTCCCGGCCGACCTGATGCTTTTCGAAGGGGAACTGGCTCTCGATCAATCGGCCTTGACCGGAGAGTCGTTGCCGGTGGATGCAGGCCCCGGCAAGCCCGCTTATACCGGCGCGATCGTGCGCCAGGGCGAGGCCAGCGGCGAGGTGACGGCGACCGGCGCTCACACCTTTTTCGGGCGCACCGCAGAACTCGTGCGAACCTCGAATGCGCCAAGCCACATGCAGATCACCATCTTCGCGATCGTGAAGAGGCTGGTGATGTTCGATGCCGCACTCGTGATCGTGGTCCTGATCTATGCCTTGCTGCACCATATGCCGCTGCTTGACACGGCGGTGTTTTCATTGATGCTTCTGGTCGCATCCGTGCCGGTCGCACTCCCCGCCACTTATACGCTTGCGACGGCGGTCAGCAGCTTGCAACTGGCTCATCAGGGTGTGCTGGTAACCAGACTCCCTGCAGTGGAGGAGGCGGCAGCGATGGACACGCTGGTATCCGACAAGACCGGAACGCTTACAAAAAACACGCTTACGCTTTCAGGAGTCGTGGCACTTGCAAACGGGACAGACGAAAAAAGCGTGCTGCGCGCGGCGGCTTTGGCAAGCGACGATGCGACGCAGGATCCGCTGGACATGGCCATCCTCGAACCGGCAAGATCTCAGGGACTTTTACAAGATGCGCCTTTGAGAAGAACATTTCATCCCTTCGATCCGGCTAGCCGGCGCAGCATGGGTGTCTACGATGTGGAGGGCAAGGCGTGGCAGGTGGTCAAGGGCGCAGCCCGGGTCATCGGCCCGCTTTGCAGGCTGGATGCGGCACAGCAGGAGGCGCTGGATCAGGCCAAGGCCAGGCTTGCCGAAAGCGGGGCGCGCGTGCTCGCAGTTGCCGCGGGTTTTGGCGATGCGTTGCAGCTTCTGGGTCTCGTGGGATTGTCCGATCCGCCGCGCGAGGATGCAGCTTCTCTGATCGAGGAACTCAAGAAATTAGGCGTCAGGGTGCGCATGGCGACTGGCGATTCTCTCGAGACTGCGCGCGCGATCGGCGCCAGGCTGGGCCTGGGTGAACATGTGTGCAGCGCTCAGGGGCTTGCAACTGAGAACCCGGAAGAGTGCGATCTTTATGCGCGCGTGTTGCCCGAGGACAAGCACCATATTGTGCGTTCGTTGCAGCAGGCAGGCCATGTGACCGGCATGACAGGCGACGGCGTCAACGATGCGCCGGCGCTGCGCCAGGCCGAACTCGGGGTTGCGGTTTCGAGTGCGACCGATGTGGCCAAGGCCGCAGCCGGCGTGGTGTTGACGGACCAGGGGCTGCAAGGCGTGTTGACCGTGGTGAGAACGGGCCGCGAAGTGCACAGGCGCATGCTGACCTATACGCTCAACAAGGTGCTCAAGACTCTGGAGATCGTGGTGTTTTTGACGCTGGGCCTTTGGCTTACGGGCGGATTCGTGATCTCCGCCACGCTGATCGTGCTCTTGCTGTTCACCAATGATTTCGTGACCATGTCAATCGCATCCGACCGGGTGCAGGTATCATCCAGACCGCAGCGCTGGGCCGTGCCGACTCTGATGGGAGCCGCGCTGATATTCGCTGTGTTGTCCTTGCTGTTCTCGTTCTCCGCCTACTGGTGGATACGCGCCACCCAGCATCTGGGTCTGGCCGAGATGCAGACCGTGGTGTTCCTGCTGCTGGTATTCACCAATCAGGCCTGCATTTACGTGCTGAGAACCGATGGGCGCATCTGGTCCTTTGCGCCCGGCCGCTGGATGGCGTTGGCAAGCGCCGGCGATATCGCGCTGGTGAGCCTGATGGCAGTCTGGGGGTTCTGGATGGCTGCATTGCCGGCATTTCTGGTCGTAGGCCTGCTTGCCGCTTCATTTATCTTCGCGCTGTTGCTGGATCAGGCAAAACGCCTGGTGTTCCCGCACTTTGCGATCGTCTGAGATGAAAGGATGAATATGAGCGATTCGACGTTGCAAACCAAAGCGCCATGCTCGGACATCGAAGGATTCGATGCGTTGTCCGAACTTGCGCTGGACATCCGCTCTTCCTGGGGGCACGGTGCAGATGATATATGGAGGCAACTGGATGCCGGGCTATGGGAGCTGACGCAGAATCCCTGGGTCGTGCTGCAGACCGTCTCACGGGAAAAACTTCAGCATGTGCTGGACGATCCGGGCTTTCGCAAGAGCGTTGACGATCTGCTGCAGGAAAGAAGGGATGAGCTCGAAACGACCGGATGGTTTCAACAGGCCTATCCCCAGTCCAGGCTCGGCTGTGTCGCCTATTTCAGCATGGAATACATGTTGAGCGAGGCATTGCCCATCTATTCGGGAGGTCTTGGCAACGTGGCGGGGGACCAGTTGAAGGCGGCCAGCGATTTGGGCGTGCCGGTGGTCGCGGTGGGTCTGCTCTATCAGCAGGGCTATTTCCGCCAGGTGATCGGAGCAGACGGCGCGCAACAGGCGCTTTATCCCTATAACGATCCCGGCCAGCTTCCCGTCACGCCGCTCAGGAAGGAAGATGGCGAATGGCTGAGGCTGGAAGTGGTCCTGCCGGGTTATTCGGTCTGGCTGCGCGCCTGGCAGGTGCAGGTGGGGCGCGTGAAGCTTTATCTTCTGGACAGCAACGATGCGGCGAACTATCCGGTGCACCGCGGCATCACCAGCGAGCTTTACGGGGGAGGTCCGGAGCTGCGCTTGAAGCAGGAAATGCTGCTCGGGATAGGCGGATGGAGGCTGCTCGAGGCGCTTAACGTCAGGCCCGAAGTTTGCCACTTGAATGAGGGCCATGCCGCATTTGCGGTGCTTGAGCGTGCGCGCAGCTTCATGGAGCAAACCGGACAGACTTTCGAGGTCGCGCTGGCCGTGACCAGGGCCGGCAATCTCTTTACCACGCATACCGCTGTTTCTGCAGGCTTCGATCGCTTCTCGCCTGCGCTGATAGAGCAATACCTGGGCGGCTATGCAAAAAGGCAGTTCGGCATCGGCGTGCGCGACCTGTTGGCGCTGGGACGGAAAAATCCGGAGGATGAGACAGAGCCTTTCAATATGGCCTATCTTGCGATACGCGGCAGCGGATCGGTGAATGGCGTGAGCGCCCTGCACGGAAAGGTCAGCCGCCATCTCTTTGCGCCGCTCTTTCCGCACTGGCCGATGGAAGAAATCCCGGTCGGCCATGTGACTAATGGCGTGCACATGCCGACCTGGGATTCTGCAAAGGCCGATGAACTCTGGACCGAGGCCTGCGGCAAGGCGCGCTGGCTCGGGACGATGGAGGCTATGGAGCAGGAGATCAGGCAGATTTCAGACATTCGTCTCTGGCAATTCAGGACGGATGCCAGCATGGCGCTTGTCAGATATGCGCGCGAAAGGTTGTCAAGGCAGCTTGCCGCATCCGGTTCATCCGCAGAAACGGTTTATGCGGTCAGGCATCTTTTCGATCACAACACGCTGACCCTGGGTTTTGCGCGGCGTTTTGCAAGCTATAAGCGGCCCAACCTGCTGCTGCATGACAAGGATAGGCTGACGCGCCTGCTGACGAATCCCCAACGCCCGGTTCAGCTCGTGATCGCAGGCAAGGCGCATCCTGCAGACCTTGATGGTCAGACGCTGATCCGGGAATGGGTGAATTTCATACGCAGACCGGAGATCAGGTCTCATGTGATCTTTTTGGCCGACTACGACATGCAGTTGACTGAACAGATGGTTCAGGGCGTGGATGTCTGGCTCAACACGCCAAGGAGGCCATGGGAGGCGTGTGGCACGAGCGGCATGAAGGTGCTGGTCAACGGCGGCATCAATCTTTCCGAGCTGGATGGCTGGTGGGCCGAAGCCTATACGCCGGAAGTCGGCTGGGCTTTGGGCGACGGGCAGGAGCACGACAGCGATCCTGCCTGGGATGCGCATGAGGCGGATGCACTTTACGATCTGCTTGAGCATCAGGTGATACCCGAGTTCTATGCGCGCGATGAGCGCGGCATCCCGGTGGCCTGGGTCAGCCGGATGCGCGAGAGCATGGCGAGGCTTACGCCGCGTTTTTCCAGCAATCGCGCGGTGCGCGAATACACGGAAAGTCACTATCTTCCTGCCGCAGAATCCTATCTTTCGCGTTCTGCCGGGCAGGGCGCAATGGGTGCGCAGCTGGTCGACTGGCAGCGCGACGTCGAATTGAAATGGAGCGCGCTGCGTTTTGGCGAGATGAAGATAGACACCACGGACACGCAGCATGTCTTCGAAGTCCAAGTTTACCTCGATGACCTCGAACCCGATGCGGTGTGTGTCGAGCTTTATGCGGAAGGAGTCGACGGAGCGCCGCCCATATGTCTGGAAATGGAGAGGGTGCGCGAGCTGGTCGGCGCAGGCTATGCCTATCGCAAAGAGGTGCCGGCAAGCCGTGCTGCAAGCGACTATACTGCGCGCCTCATCCCGTATCGCGAGGGGGTTGCGATCCCGCTCGAATCCGGCCGCATTCTTTGGCAGAGGTGATGCATTGATGCACATACTGACCCTCAACGGCGGATCGTCCAGCATCAAGTTCGCGCTGTTTGAGACAGACGGCTTGAAGCGCGTTTTGGAAGGGGCGATCATGCGGGTCGGCCTTTCCGATGCGAGCATCAGGATCAGGCAAGACGGGAGTGACGTTTCCCGGCAGGTCGAAGTGCCTGATTACGAGGCGGCGGTTGCGCTGTTGATGGAAAACTTGAATGGTGAAACCCTCACGGCGGTCGGGCACCGCGTGGTGCATGGCGGATCAAGATACAGCAAGCCGCAATGGATCACCCGGGACATGATCGATGACTTGCGCAAGCTGAGCCCTTTTGATCCCGAGCACCTTCCGGAAGAGCTGATGCTGATCGGGGCGCTTCACCGCAGGTTTCCCGATCTCAAACAACTGGCCTGTTTCGATACGGACTTCCATCGCGATCTGCCGCGCGTGGCGTCCCTGCTGCCCATCCCGCGCCGCTTCGATGAAATAAGGCGCTATGGGTTTCACGGGCTCTCGTACCAGTATCTGATGGAGGAACTGATCCGTATCGATGATCCTGCAGCCCAAAACGGACGGGTGATACTCGCGCATCTTGGCTATGGCGCGAGCCTGGCCGCGGTTTTTCAAGGCAGGCCCGTCGACACCAGCATGAGCTTTACGCCGACCTCGGGCGTGATGATGGGCACGCGCAGCGGCGATCTGGATCCCGGCATCGCGAGCTATCTGATGGGAATAGAGAAACTGACGATCGAGCAATTCAGCCATCTCGTGAACCATGAGTCGGGCCTTTTGGGCATATCCGAAACCAGCTCCGACATGCGCGATCTGCTGATGCGGGAAAAGAGCGATCCGCGCGCAGCCGATGCGATCGCGATGTTTTGCTACCAGGTGAAAAAATACATCGGCGCCTATGCAGCCGTACTGGGCGGACTGGATACGCTGATTTTTTCAGGAGGCATGGGCGAGAATTCGGCAGTCGTCCGAGCCAGAATCTGCGAGGGCCTTGCATTTTTGGGAATTTCGCTCGATGAAATGCGCAATGCAGAAAATGAACCCGTAATTTCATGTGGACAGCGCAGCGTCGTCGTGCGCGTTATTCGCACGGACGAGGAACTCATGATCGCAAAGCGGGTCTCTTCGATGGTTGGGTTTCAAATTGACAGGGATAACGAGAATGAAAACACCCGAATTCCAGAATGAAACGTTGTCGCCCGATCTTCTGCACAGGATTGATGCCTATTGGCGGGCAGCCAATTATCTCTCGGTAGGTCAAATCTTTCTCTACGACAATCCGCTCTTGAAGCGCAAGCTTGCCGCATCCGACATCAAGCGCATGCTGCTGGGTCACTGGGGAACGACGCCTGGTCAGAACTTCATCTACACGCATCTTAACCGCATCATCAATCAATATGATCTCAACATGATCTATGTGTCTGGGCCGGGGCACGGCGGCCCCGCGGTCGTCGCCGGCACCTACCTAGAAGGCACCTACAGCGAGATATATCCGGACATCAGCCAGGACTGTGAAGGAATGAGGAAACTGTTTATACAGTTTTCCTTTCCCGGAGGAATACCGAGCCATGCCTCTCCGGAATGTCCGGGTTCCATCCACGAGGGCGGGGAGCTCGGCTATTCCCTGAGCCATTCCTTCGGCGCCGTGCTCGACAATCCCGATCTCATCGTCACATGTGTGGTGGGAGATGGCGAAGCGGAGACGGGGCCGCTTGCGACTTCATGGCATTCCAACAAGTTTCTCGATCCTGCAACCGACGGGGCGGTTCTGCCCATACTGCATCTGAATGGCTACAAGATCGCCAATCCGACACTCTTGGCAAGAATATCGCGCGATGAACTCGAGCAGCTCTTCAAGGGCTATGGCTGGATGCCGATTTTCGTCGAGGGGGTTGAGCCGGAATACATGCATCAGGCGATGGCTGCAGCACTGGACCTTGCGGTGAATGAGATCAAAAGAATCCAGCATGAGGCGAGAATGGCAGGAAATCGTGCAAGACCGCGCTGGCCAATGATCATCTTGAAGTCTCCGAAAGGGTGGACAGGGCCGAAAGTGGTGGATGGATTGAGGATAGAGGATACCTTTCGCGCGCACCAGGTGCCGCTCAATCCCAATGCCCACCCGGAGCATCTCGAGCTTCTGGAAAACTGGCTGAAGAGCTATCGGCCAGAGGAGCTCTTCGACGATCAGGGACGATTGATCCCGGAGCTTTCTGAACTTGCGCCCAAGGGGGAACGCCGTATGGGGGCGAATCCGCACGCGAACGGAGGCATGCTGTTGCGCGATCTGCGCATGCCGGATTTTCGTGACTATGCGGTTTCAGTGCCCAAGCCCGGGATTGGCGGAGCGGGTGATACGCATGTGCTGGGACCTTTCATCCGGGATGTGTTGAAGCTCAACGACAGGCGCTTTCGCATGTTCGGTCCCGACGAGACACTCTCAAACGGGCTGGAGGCGCTGTTCGAGGTCACGAACCGCCAGTGGGAGGGCGACACCCTGGAGGGCGACGAATTCCTGGCACCTTTCGGTCGCGTGATGGAGATGTTGAGCGAGCATCAGTGCGAGGGCTGGCTCGAAGGGTATCTGCTGACTGGGCGGCACGGAATCTTCAACTGCTACGAGGCATTCATACACATCGTGGATTCGATGTTCAACCAGCACGCGAAGTGGCTCAAGGTGACCGCGCACCTGCCGTGGCGGCGCAAGATCGCCTCGCTCAATTATCTGCTGGCTTCCCACGTCTGGCGCCAGGACCACAACGGCTTCACGCATCAGGATCCGGGTTTCATCGATCTCGTGGTGAACAAGAAGGCAGAGGTGGTGCGTGTGTATTTCCCGCCCGATGCGAACTGCCTCTTGTCGGTGATGGACCATTGCCTGAGAAGCCGGCATTACGTGAACGTGGTGGTCGCAGGCAAGCATCCCGCGCCGCAGTGGCTCTCCATGGATGCGGCGGTCAAGCACTGCACCGAAGGCATAGGCATCTGGGCCTGGGCCAGCAACGACCAGGCGGTCGCGCCAGATCTCGTGATGGCATGCTGCGGGGATGTGCCGACGCTCGAGACGCTGGCGGCCGTATCCATCCTGCGCGAGCATCTTCCGGAATTGAAAATCCGCGTGGTCAATATCGTCGATCTGATGAAGCTTCAGCCGCAGAGCGAACACCCGCATGGCCTGTCCGACATGGAATTCGACGAGCTCTTCACGAAGAACAGGCCCGTGATCTTCGCCTATCACGCCTATCCCTGGCTGATCCACAGGCTGACCTACCGGCGCACCAATCACGGGAACATCCATGTGCGCGGGTACAAGGAAGAGGGGACGATCACCACGCCTTTCGACATGACCGTGTTGAACGAGCTCGACCGATTCCATCTGGTGATGGATGTGATAGACCGCCTGCCGCAGACCGGAGACCGTGGCATCTATCTCAAGCAGCAGCTGAAGGACAAGCTGATCGAGCACAGGCAGTACATCAACCGGCATGGAGAAGACATGCCCGAAATACGGAACTGGAAGTGGCAGGGATGAAGTGAGTTGTAGTGCGTTTTCAACTTTAGATGAGGAGAAGAAAATGAAATACATGGCAGTGGTTTTTGGATTGATCTCGGCAGGACTTTCGATGCAGGCTGTGGCCGCGACGCAGGCGCCCGAGAAGATGAGCTGCAAGGAGTTTGTGGCGCTGGACGATGCGGTGAAACCCAAGGTGGTGTACTGGGCGGAAGGGCTGAACAAGAATGGCAAGCCTGTGGATTCCGTGGTCGATGTCGATGAGACGGACAAGCTGGTTCCCGTCCTGGTCTCCGAATGCAAGGAGTCACCCGAGCAGCCGCTGATGAAGAAGGTCAAGGAGCATGCCGCAAAGAACGCGGCGCCCAAAGCGGCGTCTGCTGTGCCGGGAAATGCATCGGTCAAGCCGGTGAAGATGAGCTGCAAGGAGTTCGTGGCACTCGACGACATGGTCAAGCCCAAGGTCGTGTACTGGGCCGAAGGCTTTAGCAAGAAAGGCAAGCCCGTGGATTCCGTGGTCGATGTCGACGAGACGGATCGCCTCGTCCCGGTGCTGGTCACCGAGTGCAAGGAAACGCCCAAGCTTACGTTCTGGCAGAGGATCAAGAAACATTTCTGATGGTATGCATGTCTTCTGATGAAGGCATGCCAAAGACAAGGAGAAAAAAATGAAGATAATCATGCAAACCCTGGGCGTGCTGATGGGTGCAATACTTCTGGTTCCGGCAAATGCCGAGCCTGTGTTGGTGGACCCGGTCGTGGTGGAGACCTTTGTCGTGACGACCTACATGAACGGAGGCGTGGGCAATGACGAGGAGCGGATGATGCACCGTGTCGCACATGAGTTTCCGTTGCGTCTGACTTTTTCAGAGCGCAAGGACGGCGAGTTCATCGCCAATGTGCCGGTTGTCATTTTTGATGCAAAGGGAAATCCGGTGTTCGAACTGCCCAATGCGGGACCGATGCTCTATGTGATACTGCCAAATGGAAAGTACAAGGTCAGCGCGCGCTTCAAGGGATTGACCGAGTCGCAGGAGGTCGAGTTGAGCGGCAAGGAAGGGCGCGATCTGTATTTTCACTGGAAGGGCGCGCAAAAGCCGTGAGCGCGGCGCATGCAGGTCCGTGATAACATGCATCCGATTCAAGGCGGGCTACAGGATACATGGTGAATCACTGGATGACGTTACACGGCCTGATCGCGATGGCGGGGCTGGCCGTTTATGTTTCTTCTTCGCACACGCTGCATCTGCGCCGTCATCCTTCTGCCGCCATCGCCTGGGTTTTCTCTCTTCTGCTGCTGCCCTATCTTGCACTGCCGCTTTACCTGATGTTCGGCAGCCGCAAGGTGGCCAATAACCGGCAGGCCAGATCTGCCGCGACGAAAGTGTGTGATGGTCAGGCAGCACTCGGCCTGCGTACGCAACAGTTAGCACAGGTGATGGCGCTGCCGGAAGCCACCTCCTATCATGGCCTTTCCGTTCACGAGGAGGGTGCGCAGGCGCTGCAATCCTTGCGCAGTGTGATAGAGGGCGCGAATAAGACCCTCGATGTGTGCACTTTCATTTTTTCGCACGACATCCTGGGCGATGAAATCTCTGCAAGGTTAAAGCGCAAGGCTGAATCTGGCGTCAGGGTGAGGCTGCTCATCGACGGCGTGGGAGCATACCTCGGAGCGCGCACCCATTTTTCCAGCCTTGTTCATGCGGGCGTGGAGGTGGTGCTGTTCGTGCCGCCGCTGCGATCTTCGCTCAAGGGGCGCACCAATCTGCGCAATCACCGCAAGATGGTCATCGCAGATGGACAGTGGCTCTGGTGCGGTGGCAGGAACCTTGCGGCGGAATATTTTGAAGGCGCTGCGGCCCCGCCGTGGACGGATCTTTCCTTCGATCTCCATGGCAGGCTTGCGCAGCAGGCAGAGCAGCAATTCGAGCGTGACTGGAGATTCGCGGCAGGCGTCAAACATCCGGTCGTCGTTGTGGGCGAAGCGCTCATGGAAGAGCCTGCCGCAGCGCAATTGATCGTGAGCGGACCAGACCAGACGGACGACACGCTTTATACGCTTCTGGTCTCGGGATTTTTCAATGCGAAAAAATCCATACTGGCCGCAAGTCCGTATTTCGTTCCAGATCCCACGCTTCTGATGTCGTTAACGCTTGCGGCAAGAAGAGGGGTTGCGGTCGATCTGCTTCTGCCCGGGAAATCCAACCATCGCCTTGCGGACATTGCAAGGCACCGCGCCTTGCGGGAATTGACCGCGGTCGGAGCGCGCGTGTGGCTTTCCCCGGGGATGATGCATGCGAAGGCGGTGGTGATCGACGGGGAGGTCGCATTCGTCGGTTCGGCCAATCTGGATCAGCGCAGCCTGTTTTTGAACTATGAAATGATGGTCGCGTTCTATGCGGAAAACGATATACGGCGTTTTTCGGCATGGGTTGCCAATCGGGTGCGCGATGCGGCTGCCTATCGCGCCAGAAAACCAAAAATCTGGCAGGAGATCGCCGAAGGCATGCTGCTTTGGCTGGCATTTCAGCTTTGACCGATGGGATAATGCGCGCCATTTTTAGGGAGATGATGAAATTGCCAGCACCGGCAGGGGCAGGATACAAGGAAGGCGCATGGCGGGTATTCCTGGTCTTTCTTCGTCTGGGGCTGACTTCATTTGGCGGTCCGATTGCGCATCTTGGTTATTTTCGCGATGAGTTCGTCGCCAAACGGCAGTGGCTTACCGAGCAGAGCTATGCCGATCTGGTTGCGTTCTGCCAGTTTCTGCCGGGGCCCGCGAGCAGCCAGGTGGGCATGGCGCTGGGTCTTGCGCGTGCCGGATATGCCGGAGCGCTTGCGGCTTGGGCGGGTTTTACGCTGCCCTCGGCCATTGCGATGATCCTGTTCTCTCAAGGTCTTGCAAGCCGCAGTGATGCGCTTTCATCGGGAGCGCTGCACGGCCTGAAGATCGTTGCCGTCGCAGTCGTGGCGCAGGCCGTGTGGGGCATGGCGCGGAATTTCTGCAGGGGTGCGCATCGCATCACCCTCATGGTCATCGCCGCGACAATCTCTCTCCTGATGCCTTCGATCACGGCACAGATAGCCGTGATGGTGCTCGCGGGTTTTGCCGGGCTGATTCTCTTTTCTCCGGAAAAAGCTGAATCGAACGATCCCTTGCCGATCACGCTCAACCATCGCGCAGGGATGTTCTGGCTCGCCCTGTTCTTTGTCCTGCTGATCGGCCTGCCCGTTCTGGCGGGCGCAATACCCGGACACTTCGTCGCGGAGGTGGATGCATTCTATCGCGCAGGCGCACTCGTGTTCGGCGGAGGCCATGTCGTGTTGCCGCTGTTGCAATCCGCGGTCGTGCCTTCCGGCTGGGTCGGCAACGATGCGTTCCTCGCGGGATATGGCGCGGCACAAGCCTTGCCCGGCCCGCTCTTCACGTTTGCAGCCTTTCTGGGAAGCTCGATGAATGCGGAGCCTTCGGGATGGGCGGGCGGCACGGTGTGCCTCATTGCGATCTTCGCACCCTCATTCCTGCTGGTGATGGGCGCTTTGCCTCTATGGGAGAACCTGCGCCGCGATCTGCGCGCCCGGTCGGCGCTCGCAGGCATCAATGCCGCAGTCGTGGGCCTTTTGCTTTCTGCACTCTATCGCCCGGTGTGGACGAGCACGATACATCAGCCCCAAGATTTCGGGCTGGCGCTGATCTTTCTGGTCGCGCTGATGCTCTGGAAACTGCCGCCATGGCTCGTGGTCGTCGCAAGCGGCGCGACCGGTTGGCTGCTGTCGGGCTGATTAGGGCTTACAATGCGGGCTTTTGGGAAGGAGTGCGATGGCTGGATATGACGACCTGATCCTTGAAGCGCTCTCGCGCGTGAAAGAGATCATGCCCTGGGACTTGAGCCGTTCGATCGGGGCGGGAAACAAGCCCTTGCTGCTCGATGTGAGGGAGCCTCAAGAATTTGCCACGCTGCGCATACCCGGTTCGCTCAACGTGCCAAGAGGCGTGCTCGAACAATCCTGCGAGTGGGATTACGACGAGACCGAGCCTGTGCTCGCGTCAGGTCGGGATCAGGACATCGTGGTGATCTGCCGCTCCGGTAAGCGTTCGGTTCTCGCCGCCGACATCCTCTTGCGCATGGGTTTTGAAAAAGTGGCTTCCCTCAAGACGGGCGTGCGGGGCTGGAACGATTTCGAGCAGCCGATCGAGGATGCGAGAGGCAAGTTGCTCGATCCCGATCTTGTGGACGAACTGCTTGCGCCGAGATTGCGCGCCAATCAGCGCAAGCCCAGAGTCTAGCCTCTTTATGCATAAAAATTTGCACAAGCTCGGGGAAGGCGGTAGAATGCCCTTTTTTAGCTAAGCAGAATCTCAAGGAGTTGTCTCATGGCAAATAGCGCACAAGCCCGCAAGCGTGCCCGTCAAGCAGTCAAGCAAAATGCACATAACAGCAGCCTGCGCTCTGAATTGCGCACTGCGATCAAGAAGGTGATCAAGGCGATTGAAGCAGGCGACAAGGCTGCTGCACAGTCCGTTTACCAGTCTTCGGTCAGCACCGTAGACAGCATCGCAGACAAGAAGATCATACACAAGAACAAGGCGGCGCGTCACAAGAGCCGTCTGTCTGCAGCCATCAAGGCAATGGCTTAAGCGGCTGCGCCGAAACAACAATCGGCCTCCCGTCAGTTTTTTCAGGCTGATCGGGCTGTGGCGGGAAATTCTGCCTGGCCGGCAGCCATCAAGCCGACAGCGATGTCGGCTTGATTGTTTTATGGTCCGGTGTCGGCTTTGACCGGATGGGCTTTCGAGTGGTTTTTTGACTGAACGGCGGATTGCTCCGCGTTGACCTGGGGTGTTGTATGTCGCATGTGATGAATACTTATGCCCGTCTGCCTGTCGCGTTCACGCACGGGGAAGGCGTATGGTTGTGGGACGGTGAAGGCCGCCGCTATCTGGACGCATTGTCCGGCATCGCGGTGAACACGCTGGGTCACGCGCATCCGCGCTACACCGCGGCATTGACTGCCCAGATCGGCAAGCTGATCCACTGCTCAAACGTCTACCGGGTGGAAGGACAGGAGCGCTTGGCCGACAGGCTGTGTGATCTCTCCGGCATGCAGGAAGTGTTCTTCTGCAATTCCGGCTGCGAGGCCAACGAGGCTGCGATCAAGCTCGCGCGCATGTATGGCCACAAGAATGGCATAGAATCCCCCTCCATCATCGTGATGGAAAAAGCGTTCCACGGGCGCACGCTCGCCACGCTTTCCGCGACCGGAAACCGCAAGGTTCAGGCGGGCTTCGAGCCGCTGGTCTCGGGCTTCGTGCGCGTACCCTACAACGATCTGGAAGCGATCCGCCAGGTCGCGCAGCACAATGCAAACGTGGTCGCGGTGCTGGTCGAACCGATACAGGGTGAAGGCGGGATACGCACGCTTGACATCGAATACCTGAAACAGCTGCGCCAACTCTGCGACGAACAGGACTGGCTTCTGATGCTGGATGAGGTGCAGTGCGGCATCGGTCGCACGGGCAAGTGGTTCGCCTATCAGCATGTGGGCATCCTGCCTGAAGTGATGACGCTCGCAAAAGGACTGGGTTCCGGCATGCCGATCGGCGCATGCCTCGCATCCGGCAAGGCTTCGGGCACTTTCGGTCCCGGCAACCATGGCTCGACATTCGGTGGCAATCCGCTGGCCTGCACCGCGGGTCTTGCCACGCTCAATATTCTGGAAGAGGACGGGTTGCTGCTTCATGCAGAGGAGCTTGGCGCATATATCCATGGGGGGCTCGAAAGCAGCCTTGGCGGCGTCAAGGGCGTGGTCGAGATACGCGGCCAGGGACTGATGATAGGCATAGAGCTCAATAAGCCCTGCGGCGATCTGGTGAAGCTTGCGCTTTTGCGCGGCCTTTTGATCAACGTGACCGCAGACAACGTGATCCGCCTCTTGCCATCGCTTGTGATGACCGAGGATGAGGCGCGGCAATTGCTGGACATCCTTTGCCCGCTCATAAAAGAATTTTTGCAAACCTGATTGGAACATATCATGGCAGTAAAACATTTCCTGCAATTCAAGGATCTTGACCGCGAGGAACTGGAATACCTGTTTGAGCGCACCCGGATCATCAAGCAAAGGTACAAGGCCTATCAGCAGTACTGGCCGCTGACGGACCGCACGCTGGTGATGATCTTCGAGAAGGCCAGCACCCGCACCCGCCTTTCCTTCGAGGCGGGCATGCAGCAGCTTGGCGGTTCAGCGATCTATCTCAACACGCGCGACTCGCAGTTGGGGCGCGGCGAACCCGTGGAGGACGCTGGGCAGGTGATCTCGCGCATGTCGGACATCGTGATGATACGCACCTTCGAGCAAAGCATCATCGAGCGCTTCGCCGCGAATTCACGCGTTCCGGTGATCAACGGGCTGACCAACGAATACCATCCCTGTCAGATCCTTGCGGACATCTATACCTACATCGAGCACCGGGGCAGCATCAAGGGCAAGACGGTCGCATGGATAGGCGACTCGAACAACATGTGCAACACCTGGCTGCAGGCCGCCGAGATACTGGACTTCAACGTGCATGTCTCCACCCCTCCGGGCTATGAGGTCGAGCCCGAGCGCGCGGGTCTCTTCGGTGAAGATCATTATGAGGAATTTGCGGACCCGATGGAAGCGGCGCGCGGCGCCGATCTCGTGACCACCGACGTGTGGATCAGCATGGGCTTCGAGTCGGAGAATGAGGAGCGCATGAAGGACTTCGCGGACTGGCAGGTCGACGAGGAGATGATGGCGATCGCGGCGAAAGACGCGCTTTTCATGCATTGCCTTCCCGCGCACCGCGGCGAGGAAGTCTCGGCCGGCGTGATCGACGGCCCGCATTCGGTGGTCTGGGACGAGGCCGAGAACCGTTTGCACGTGCAGAAGGCGCTGATGGAATATCTGCTGCTTGGCAGGATCTCGGGCTGAAATGCACAGGAAGGTCGGAGATCGTCAGAATGTCACGAGCCGTCTTGCGGACCACATCCTGCCGACGTCAGCCACGATGGTGGGCGTATGCGTGACGGTCATCAGCGTGGCAAAGTTAATCCCCAAACACGGCATCAGCCGCCACGCGGTTGAACTGCTCGCGTTCGACGGGCTGCTCTTCATGGTTAGCGCCACGATGTCCTATTTCTCGATACGCCGTCCGGTCTCCGCAGCGAACTATGAACGCATCGCCGATGTGATCTTTCTGCTTGCGCTGGCGCTGATGGTGGTGGTTGGCTTTATCGTTTCATTTGAATTACTCATAGACAAGGCAGGTTGAAATCATGTCTGACATCAAGAAAGTTGTACTCGCCTATTCGGGCGGACTGGATACCTCGGTGATCCTGAAATGGCTGCAGGACACCTACCAATGCGAGGTGGTCACCTTCACCGCCGACCTGGGCCAGGGTGAGGAGCTCGATCCTGCTCGCCAGAAGGCTCTGAAATTCGGCATTGCGCCCGAGAACATCTACATCGACGACCTGCGCGAGGAGTTCGTTCGCGACTTCGTGTTCCCGATGTTCCGTGCAAACACGATCTATGAAGGCGAATATCTGCTCGGCACTTCGATCGCGCGCCCTTTGATCGCGAAGCGCCTGATCGAGATTACGAACCTGACCGGGGCCGATGCGATCTCGCATGGTGCGACCGGCAAGGGCAACGACCAGGTTCGCTTCGAGCTCGGCGCCTATGCGTTAAAACCCGGCATCAAGATCATCGCGCCCTGGCGCGAATGGGACCTGCTCTCGCGCGAGAAGCTTTTGAATTATGCCGAGAAGCACGGAATCCCGATCGAGATGAAGCACAAGCAGGGGGGCTCTCCCTATTCGATGGACGCAAACCTGCTGCACATCTCCTTCGAGGGCAGGCATCTGGAAAATCCTGCCGCGGAAGCGGAGGAGTCGATGTGGCGCTGGACCGTGTCGCCCGAGAAGGCGCCCGATGCGGCGGAATATCTCGATATCGAATTCGAGAAGGGCGATATCGTCGCATTGAACGGGAACAAAATGTCACCCGCCGGCATCCTCGCAAAATTGAATGAGCTCGGCGGAAAGCACGGCATCGGGCGTCTCGATCTGGTGGAAAACCGCTATGTCGGCATGAAGTCCAGAGGCTGCTACGAGACGCCCGGCGGCACCATCATGCTGAAAGCGCACCGCGCGATCGAGTCCATCACGTTGGACCGCGAGGTTGCGCATCTGAAGGACGACCTGATGCCGCGCTATGCAAGCATGATCTACAACGGCTACTGGTGGGCGCCCGAACGCATCGCGCTGCAGACCCTGATCGATCACACGCAGCAGACCGTCAACGGCTGGGTGCGCGTGAAACTCTACAAGGGCAACGTGATCGTGGTCGGGCGCGATTCGAAGACCGATTCGCTGTTCGATCCAAACATCGCGACCTTCGAGGACGACCGAGGCGCCTACGACCAGAAGGATGCGGCAGGTTTCATCAAACTCAACGCGCTGCGTCTGCGCATCGCTGCAAATCTGCACAAGGGGAAATAAAATGGCACAATTCGACAACGTAAGCGTAGTCAAACAGGGCAATGTGTACTTCGACGGCAAGTGCGTATCGCACTCGGTGCTGTTTCCGGACGGCACGAGAAAGACAGTCGGCGTGATCCTGCCCAGCACGCTGACCTTCAACGTCGGTGTGCCCGAGATCATGGAGATCACATCTGGCACATGCCGCGTGAAGATCAACGACGAGCCAACATTTAATACATACGCGGCCGGCAGCCAGTTTTCGGTTCCGGAAAACGGCAAGTTCGTCATCGAGACGGACGAAGTCGTAAACTATGTATGCAGTTTTGGCTCTGACTAACCGACGGTGAGTCATCGCCGAAACACACCATGGTGTGTTGTGGCTAATCAATTAGGAGTAATTCATGCCTAGCTTCGATATCGTATCCGAGGTGGACAAGACGGAGGTCAAGAACGCGGTTGAGCAGACCAACAAGGAAGTCTCGACACGCTTCGACTTCAAGGGATCGGACGCCAGGGTCGAGCAGGCCGAGATGAAGCTTACCGTGTGGGCCGACAACGAGTTCCAGTTGGACCAGGTTCAGGACATCCTGAACGGCAAGCTTTCCAAACGCGGTGTGGACATCAAGCGCCTCGTGACCAGCGACAAGATCGAGAAGGTCAGCGGCAACAAGGTCAAGCGCGGCTGCGAAGTCAAGGTCGGCGTGGAGATCGAGCTTGCGAAGAAGATCGTCAGGCACATCAAGGACAGCAAGATGAAGGTGCAGGCGAGCATACAGGGAGACACCGTGCGGGTTACCGGCAAGAACCGCGACGACCTGCAAGCCGCGATCGCGTTCGTCAAGAAGACCATCACCGAATTTCCGCTGCAGTACCTGAATTTCCGCGACTAACCCAGAGGAGAGGAAGCCATGAAAATCGCGCTCGTCTTGTTTGCAAAGGGAAGCGAAGAACTCGAGGCCGTCACCATCGTGAACATTTTGCGAAGGGCAGGCGTTGCGGTCACGCTGGCGGGATTGACGGATGGGCCGCTTTCGGGCGCCAGGAACATCGCGATCCTGCCCGATACGACACTGGACAGGGTGCTGCATGAGAATTTCGACATGGTCGTGCTGCCGGGCGGACAGCCCGGAACGGATCATCTCAAGGCGGATGCGCGCGTCCTTGATCTCCTGAAAAGGATGGCCGGGCAGGGCAGCTATGTCGCCGCGATCTGTGCGGCGCCCACGGTCCTGGCTGCGGCAGGATTGCTTCAAGGCAAACAGGCGACCTGTTATCCCGGATACCTGAAGGACGAATCTTCGATACATCTCAAGCCTTCGGCGGTGGTCGAGGACGGCCGACTGATCACCTCGCGCGGCCCCGGAACGGCGATGGATTTTGCGCTGGCGCTTGCCGAGAAGCTCATGGGAAAAGCCAAGCGCGATGAGGTCGAAGCGGGGCTCGTGCGTTAGCTTGTCGGCAAAGAATATACCTCCCGCCGTCACCGCGCTGCTTTTGCAGGGTGCAGCCTTTCTGCTTGCATATCTCATGCTCGGCCTTTTCGGCATTGGCAGTGCGCCGCTTGAATTCGCACTCTTCACCGGCCTCATCGCGGCAATCCTGAGCCGCATCGCAAGACTTGCGATATGGTGGTTCTTCATCCAGCTCTTGTTCGCGCCCGCGATCGTGCTGATGCTCAAGTTTTCCATTCCCCCGGGATTTTTTCTTGCGGCTTTCATTGTCTTGCTCGCGATCTACTGGAGCACCTACCGGACGCAGGTGCCGCTTTATCTCTCGAGCGACAAGGTCTGGCAGGAGTTGGAAGGATTGTTGCCCGAAAATGCATTTCGTTTTGTGGATCTCGGATCGGGACTCGGCGGGCTGCTCGAACATCTGGCGAGGATCAGACAGGACGGGGATTTCGAGGGGGTGGAGTCGGCCCCGCTGCCTTGTTCCATCAGCAGGCTGAGAACGATCCATTTGAAGAACTGCAAAATCCGATGGGGCAGCCTCTGGGATTGTGACCTGGGTCAGTACGACGTGGTGTTCGCCTATCTCTCGCCGGTGCCGATGGAGAGGCTGATGAAGAAAGCAAAGGAAGAGATGAGGCCGGGCGCGCTCTTCATCAGCAGCACCTTTGTTGTTCCCGATTGCGAGCCGGACCTGCGCATCGCGGTCGATGACCTGCACCGCTCGACACTGCTCGTCTGGCGCATGTGAACCGATTTCGCCCGCTTTTTTTGGGGACGAAAAACGGCGTCCAAAGGTGGCCTGTTCCTATTCTGTTCTATTGATCGCTAATTGGTGTATCCAAACTCCCCATACCATTGAGCTTTCCTGAAATCAATAGTGAGCCATTTCGGCACGTATGGTTTGGTATTGACAATGGCAAGATCCTCCAGCGGTGGCGGCCAACTTTCAAGGTTCTTGCTGTGACAAACCTTAGTCACTACTGGACGAAAGCTTACGTACAGTCCGGACATGACTTCATGCGCCTCCTTAGACATTTCGTGATCATGGAACAATACTCGTTTGCGGATGAGGCAAGAAAAAAATAGTTCCATTTCTACCCACATGGGGTTACTGCGCTTCTGCATGGCCATTAAGGCTGCGGAAGTACAACGGACCTGTACAGGTCGGCCTGAAATTTCAATTTCGGTGAGCGTTGCTTTCATGTTTTCTCCCATGACCTTCCCTTGTATTTTCGTCTTCCAGCGAGCGGATTTCATGCTACCAGATTTTTACTCTGTCGAAGAAAAGTCATAGGATCTTGAAAGTGTTCATCGCGATTCTCCCCCTTATCGCGTGGACGACAGTGAAGAGGCTGTGATCACTCAGGTCCGCCGCCCAGCGCCTTCACCAGCAGCACGCTCTCTGTCATGCGCCTTCCCTGAAGCGTTGCGAGCTGCTGCTCGGCCTGTAAATACTGGATCCTGGATGTAACCAGATCCTGATAGGGCGACATGCCGCCTTCATAGCCGAAGCTTGCCTGGTCAAACGCCTTCGAGGCCGAATCGACAGCGGACTGTTGCGATGCACTCTCAAGCTCCAGTCGGTTGAGCGAGCTTATGCCGTCCTCAACTTCCCTGTATGCGTTGAGCACCGTCTGCCTATAGTTCGCGACGGTCTCCTCGTAGCGCGCCTTCGCCTCTTCGGTGAGGGAGCGCCTCAATCCCGCATCGAACAGGTTGACCGCTGCGGCCACACCCAGCGACCAGAATTCGCTCGGCGTCTGGATCAGGTTTCCCATCTGCGCGCTCTCGAATCCGCCGTTCGCGTTCAGAACGAAACTCGGGAAGAAGGCCGCCTTCGCGACACCCACTTCGGCATTGGCCGCCTCGACCTGTCTCTCTGCGCTCGCGATGTCGGGCCTTCTCTCCAGAAGCTTCGAAGGCAACGAAGCATAGGCCCAGGGTTTGGGTTCGGAAGTTTCCGTATTCAGCCGGTATCCTGTCGCGGGTTTGCCAAGAAGGGTTGCTACCGCATGGACCAGCGTATCGTCCTGCAGTGCGTATTCGTGTTCCAGCGATTTCGCGTTTTCGAGCGAGATTTTCGCCTGATCGAACTGGACCTCGGAAGCTGCTCCTCCTTCGAAGAGCGATTCGATCAGTTGCACATGCTCGGTCTGGCTTGCGACGATTTCCTTCTGCAGCGCCTCTTCTTGTCTTAACGCCTGCAGCGAAAAATAGCTGGCCGCGAGTTCGGCTTGGAGTGTAAGCCTGAGGGAGGCGAGATCGGCCTTCGATGCTTCCATGTTCATCCGGCTCGCCTCCACCAGATTGGAGAGGCGGCCGAACACGTCGGGCTCATAGGAGACGTCGGCGAAGAGCTGGCTGTCGCGATAGCGGCTTGGCATCGCGCTGAAGTAGGTCGCCCTGTTCTTCGAAGTCTGAAGTTTCTGGGAGGACGCGCCGAGATCAAGGGATGGGAAGAGCTGTGCCCTAGCCGCGCCCAGCGCGCTCTGCGCCTCATTCAGCCTTTGCAGCGCAGCCTTGAGATTCTGGTTTTCGGAAAGCTCGTCTTCAAGCGCATCGAGCGTCTGATCGTCATAGATCTTCCACCATGCGCCCTTGGGAAGATCGTCCGCAGGTTTCGCCTCGGCAAAGAGACTGTTTGAAAATTCCTTAGGGACATCCACTTCGGGCCTGTTGTAGGTCGGTGCGAGCGAGCAGGCCGAAGAGAAGAGCGCAAGGAATATGATCGAGCGCTTCATTTTTCCTTCCCGGAATTTTTAACTTCTGCGACCTGCTGTCCTTCCATGATCGAATCAGGCGGGTTGTCGACGATCAGCTCATGCCCGTCTATGCCCGAGAGGATCTCCATCTTTTGTCCGAAATCCCGCCCCGGCTCGACCTTCAAGAGGTGCACCCTGTGGTTGTCGTCGACCATCGCCACTTGCAGGCCTTCGCCTCTGAATATCAGCGAGGTGATCGGGATGACCATCATGCCAGACTCTTTGGATGAGAAGGAGACGCTCGCATAATCCCCGGCCTTCAGTTCGTGTTTGGCATTGTCATAGATCAGCTCGACCATCGCCGTCCTGGAGCTCTGATCCATTGCGCCCGAGTTCTGGGTCACGCTTGCATCATAGGTCTTTCCGGGATTTTCGGGGACGCTGAGCCTGGCGTGCATGCCCACCCTGATCTCGTTCGCACGGGCCTGGGGAACCTGGACGAAGATCCTGAGTTTGCTGTCGTCGGCGATGTGGAAGAGCTCGCGCCCTGCGGGGGCCGCCTGCACGAGGTCGCCGATATCGACGTTTCTCGCGGTGATCTTTCCTGAAAAGGGCGACCTGATCTCCTCGAAGGATTGCAGCGAGAGCAACTGCTTGAGATGCGCGTCGGCCGAGTCGAGCGCGGACTTCTTTGCCTTCTCGTCGGCGCTCTTTGTCTCCAGATCCTGCTTGGATACGGTCCTGGTCTTGGAGAGGAGCTGCCAGCGCTCCGCGGTGGATTTTGCGAGCGCATATTCTGAATTCGCGGTTGCAAGGTCGGCCTCGGCCTGCTTCACCTCTGCGTCGAGCTCTGGCGTTTCTATCCTTGCGATCGGCGCGCCCTTCTTCACCTCGGTTCCGATGTCCGCATACCATTCCTTCACGTATCCCGCGCTCCTGGCATAGAGCGATGCGTCCCTAAAGCCCACCACGTCGCCGGGAAGCTCGATGTGCGAAGGCTGGTCCTCGGTCGCGGGGGAGAACACGATCACCTTCTGCAAAGCGTTTTCCTTCGCCTGCTTCTTCAGATCATCCAGGTGATGCGATCGGCTCAGGATGCCGAAACCTCCTAGCAGGAGCATGACGATGAGCGCTATGAAAAAAGTTTTCGTGAAGGATTTCATTTCGATTTCTCCGCTTTGTTACGGATCAGGGAAAACACTGCGGGGACGAAGAAGAGGGTGGCGACCGTCGCAAACAATAGCCCGCCTATCACCGCGCGTCCGAGCGGCGCATTCTGTTCACCGCCTTCGCCCAGGCCCAGCGCCATCGGCAGCATGCCGATGATCATCGCGAGTGCAGTCATCAGCACGGGTCTAAGCCGCGTGTATCCCGCGGCGAGCGCTGCCTGAAGCGGGCTGTCTCCGGCCTCCAGCCTCTCCCTTGCGAAGCTCACCACGAGGATGCTGTTCGCGGTCGCAACCCCGACGCACATGATCGCGCCGGTGAGCGCGGGGACGCTGATCGTGGTCCCGGTCAAAAAGAGCATCCAGACTATTCCGGCCAGCGCCGCGGGAAGCGCGGTGATGATGATGAAGGGATAGAGCCAGGACTGGAAGTTCACCACGATCAGAAGATAGATCAGCACGACCGCGGCGAGCAGCCCGAAGCCCAGGCCCGTGAATGCATTGTGCATGGTCTCGACCTGTCCTCTCAGGATAAGGCTGCTGCCCTTGGGTAGCGGCGGGGATTTTTTCACGATGTCGTTGATCTCGCGCGCGATGCTGCCCAGATCGCGCTGGTCGTTGCTTGCAAAGATGTCGAACACGGGCTTCACGTTGTAGTGCGAGACGACCGCCGGGCCTGCCGAGCGATGGAAGCTCGCGAGGTTGGAGAGGATCTGCGGGGACAATCCGTTTCCGTTCGTGACTGGCATCTGCGCGAGATCGTCGAAGCTTTGCATGCGGTACTGCGGCGCCTGGGTCGCTACATTGTATTGGATGCCCGTCTTGGGATCGACCCAGAAAGTGGGGTTGGTCTGGAAGCTTCCGGAAAGGGTAGTCAGCATGTTTTTTGCGACGTCGTTTTCGGTGAGTCCCAGTAGGCTTGCCCGGGTGCGATCCACATCGACGTTGATCTGGGGATAGTCGTAGCGCTGCTGTATTCTCTGGTCGACAAGGCCCGGGACCTGCTTCATCGACTGCAAAAGCCGGTCCGCGTAGAGGTGGTTGGCCTTCACGTTGTAACCCGAGACTTGAATATCCACCGGGGAGGGCAGGCCGAAATTGAGTATCTGGCTCACGATGTCCGCGGGCAAAAAGGAAAACTGTACGTCCGGAAACTGCCCGTTGAGAACCTTGCGCAGCGCCTCGATATAGCCTTCGGTCGGGCGGTGGCCGGGCTTCAACGAGATCAGGATGTCCGCATCGCCAGGGCCTATCGGCGCCGAAGTGCTGTAGGAGAGATTGATGCCGCTATAGGGCAGGCCGATGTTGTCCACCATGCTTTCAAGATCTTTCTCGGGCACGACCTTCTTCACCGCGGCCTCCACCCTGTCGCATAGCGCGGCAGTCTGCTCTATCCTCATGCCGGTCCTTGCCCTCAGGTGCAGCTTGATCTGTCCCGCATCGACGGAGGGGAAGAAGTTCGATCCCAGGAAGGGGAACAGTGCCAGGCTCAGGAGCATGAGCAGGAGAAATCCCGCGATGAATTTCTTGGGCATCTGAAGCACTGAAGACAGCGCGCTGCTGTATCCGCTGCGAAGACTTTCGAACGCGGCCTCGAACCTGCGGCTGAGGTGCCCGAAGAAGGTGGATTCGGGAGCCATCTCTTCTTCGTGGCGCTTAAGCCAGTACATCGAGAGCGTCGGCACCAGAGTCCTCGAAAGCACATAGGACGCGAGCATCGCGAACACCACGGCCTCGGCCATCGGCACGAAGAGATAGCGCGCCACCCCTCCCAGCAGGAACATGGGTGCGAACACGATGCAGATGCACAGTGTGGAGACCAGCGCGGGGATCGCGATCTGGTGCGCGCCGTCGATGATCGCATCGTGCACGTCCTTGCCGTGTTCAAGATGCCAGTTGATGTTCTCTATGGTCACCGTGGCGTCGTCAACCAGGATGCCGACCGCAAGCGCTAATCCGCCCAGCGTCATGATGTTGATGGTCTCGCCCAGCAGCGAAAGGCAGATGATGGAGGCGAGCACCGACAGCGGGATGGAAATCGCGATGATGATCGTGCTTCGCCAGCTTCCCAAAAAGAGCAGGATCATGATCGCTGTCAGGGCTGCCGCGATCGCGCCTTCGCGGATCACCCCCGTGACTGCGGCTCTGACGAAGATGGACTGGTCCGAGAGCAATGAGATCTTGAGATCATCCGGAAGCCCGGCCTTCACGTTCGGCATCATCTTCTTGATGCTGTCCACGATGTCGAGCGTGGATGCGCCACCCGTCTTCAGCACGCTCATCAGCACGGACTTGTGTCCTTCCATCCTCACCATGTTGGTCTGTGGAGGATAGCCGTCGCGCACATGCGCCACGTCCTTCACATAGATCACCGTGCCGTTGACGGTCTTCACCGGAATGTTGTTCAGGTCCTCTATCATCGAGGGGCTCGCATTGAGTTGGATGTAGTACTCGAGATCGTTGATCTTCTGCGTTCCTGCGGGAATGATCAGATTCTGGTTGGAGACCGCCTGCGTCACGTCCTGTGCAGAAATGCCCTTGGCCTTGAGCGCTTTCGGATCGATGTCCACCTGAACCTGCCTCTGCTTCCCGCCATAGGGCCAGGGAAGAGAGACGCCCGCGACGGTCGAGAGCTGGGTGCGGATGAAGTTGTTGCCGAGGTCGAAGAGCTGCGCCTCGGAAAGCCTGGGGCTGGAGAGAGCGATCTGCAGAACCGGAACGCTGGAGGCGTTGTAGGCCAGAATGAACGGAGGGGTCGTGCCGTTGGGCATCTGCCTCAAAACGGTCTGCGAAATCGAGGTGACCTGGGCGACCGCGAGGTCCTCGTTGACATGGGGCTGGAAGAAATATTTCACCACGCCTATGCCGTTTAACGAATTCGATTCGGTGTGCTCGATGTCGTTGACCGTGGTGGCGGCCACGCGCTCGGTCATCGAAACGATGCGGTTGGCCATGTCCTGGGGCTGGAGTCCTGCATAGTTCCAGATCACCGAAACCACGGGGATGCGGATCGCCGGGAAGATGTCGGTGGCCGTCGTAAAGATCGAGTACAGCCCCATCAGCACGATGAAGAGGGCCATCACGATGAAGGTATAGGGTCGCCTTAAGGCGATCTCAACGATCCACACGCTGTCTCCACAAAATAGTTCAATCCTGCCATGTTAGCAGAGCGGCGCTTGGGGAAGTACTGATTTATTCCCGCACGGGCGCGGGTGGCTTTGCGGAATCAGCGGGTCTGCAGAAATTGCGCAATCCCTGCCGGATCGAAAGGCCAGCCGAGTTCTTCGCCGTCCATGCGTGCGAGCACCGGAATGCGCATGCCGTATCTTGCAAACAGTTCATCGTCATTCGCGATGTCGACATGCTCCGCATGCACGCCTGAACTCTCGAGCATCGCGCGGGCTTCGTCGCAAAGATGGCAGCCTTGGGTGCCGTAGCG
>VFSW01001473.1_pt1 | contig 35915 bp, 25 predicted proteins | sample 5358111 | NCBI WGS metagenome assembly VFSW01 (sample SAMN11554181, study PRJNA540505) | mine drainage metagenome | isolation source: sediment from site ElyBrook_90M | place: USA: Ely Copper Mine, Vershire, VT | collected 2017 | reverse complement strand
CCGCGCGGGCTGAGCCGCCCCGATCCGGGCGAGCAACCTGCGACGTTCGCGCAGACGGTCAGTCCGGGCAACCGGCTGGCGCAGATCGCGGGCGAACTGGCGGCGGCCATGGATTTCTATCGCGCGCGCTTTGGCGACCCGCCGCTGACCCGGATCGAGGTGTCCCCCGTGCCCGGGCGTTTCGGACAGGGTTTCGCCGGCATGATCTACCTCTCGACCCTGTCGTATCTGCCGGCATCGGCGCGGCCGCTCTCTCTGATGCCGGCCGCGCAGCAGGTGTTTTACACCGAACTGCTGCGCGCGCACGAGGCGGCGCACCAATGGTGGGGCAATATTGTCACCTCCGCCGGATACCGGGACGAATGGCTGATGGAGGCGCTCGCCAATTATTCCGCGCTGCTCTACCTCGAAAACCGGAATGGGCCGAAGTTCATCGACGGCATCCTCAACGAATACCGCCGCCAGTTGCTGGCAAAGGGGCTGGACGGCGAAACCATCGAGTCGGAAGGGCCCGTGGCGGAGGGGCGGCGGCTCGAAAGCTCCAATACCCCGAGCGCGTGGGTCGCGATCACGTATGGCAAGGGCACATGGATCCTCCATATGCTGCGGCGGCGCATGGGCGATGCGGAGTTCACGAAGATGCTGGCCGAACTGCGCCGCCGCTATGAGTGGAAGACCATCGACACGGAACAGTTCCGTCTGCTCTGCGCCGCGTTCGCGCCGCGCGACCCGAACGACCCGAAGCTCGAGACTTTCTTTGAGCAATGGGTTTACGGCACGGGGCTGCCGGATCTCAAGCTGAAATACTCGGTCAAAGGCAAGCCCGGGGCATGGAGGCTGACGGGAACGGTGACGCAAGCCGAGGTTCCGGACGACTTCAGCGTCGCGGCGCCGGTTGAGATCCAGACCGGCCGCGGAAAGATTGTCCGGGAGGTGCGGACCGGTTCGGATGCGGCTGCGTTTTCGATTCCGGTCGCCGCGCCGGGCGCCAAAGCCGTGCTCGATCCCGGTTCAAGCGTGCTGCGACGGTAGAATTGTAAATTCCCCCATGCAATCGGATCTGGTCTGCTTCAACCCCGCGTGCCGCGCGCGCTACGGCATTACCGCAGTGCTTTATAACTGCCCGGAATGCGGCGGGCTGCTCGAAGCCCGCTACGACTTCGGCCGTCCCGACGCGGGCAAGCTCAAAGTTACGTGGCGCGAACGCCGGATGTCGAACGCGCCGCTCGATCAGAGCGGTGTCTGGCGCTACCGGGAAATGTTCCCGTTCATTGAGGATGACAGCCACATCGTGACCCTGCGGGAGGGCAACACGCCTCTGTTGAGCGCCCCGCGCGCCGCGGAGTATGGCGGTCTCGACGGACTCACCTTCAAGCACCAGGGCTTCAATCCCACCGGATCGTTCAAAGACAACGGCATGACGGCCGGGGTGGCGCAGGCGCGGCGCCTCGGCATGAAGCGCGTGGCCTGCGTTTCCACCGGCAACACGTCGGCTTCGATGGCTGCCTATGCGAGCGCCGGCGGCCTCGAGCCGCTGATCTTCATCCCGCATGGCAACATCTCGTACGGCAAGCTGGCGCAGGCGCTCGAATATGGCGCGAAGACGTTCCAGGTGGAGGCGAATTTCGACCGGATTCTCGCGCTGGTGCGCGTGCTGGCCGAGCGCCTGGGCATCTATCTGCTGAATTCGATCAACCCTTTCCGCATCGAAGGCCAGAAATCGATCGCGATCGAGACGATGGACCAGCGCGACTGGCGCGTGCCCGACTGGATCGTGCTGCCCGGCGGCAATCTGAGCAACGTCTCGGCGCTCGGAAAGGGCCTGCGCGAGATGCAGTGCCTGGGGCTGATCGACCGGCTCCCGCGCCTGGCCGTGGTGCAGGCCGAAGGCGCGTCTCCGTTCTACGAATACATGCAGGCGAAGGGGCTGGAGCCGTTCCGGGCGCAGGAGCATCCGGAGACGCTCGCGACCGCGATCAAGATCGGCGACCCCGTTTCCTGGCCCAAGGCGCAGTTCGAACTGGAGACGGCGAACGGGGTGGTGGAGCGCGTCACCGAGCAGGAGATCGCGGATGCCAAGGCCATTATCGGCGCCAGCGGAATCGGTTGCGAGCCGGCTTCGGCGGCGACCCTCGCGGGCATCCGGAAACTGACCGCGGCGGGCGTGATGTCACGCGATGCGGACGTGGTTGCCGTGCTGACCGGGAACGTTCTCAAAGACCCCGATTACATCTATCGCTATCACACGGGCGAACTCAAGGCTCCGGACGGATCGGCGATCGCGGCGACGTTCGGAAACCGCCCGGTGGTGGTTCCGAACGACGCCGAACGGATCGCGGCGCTGATCGGTTAGGCCGAGCGGCCGGATTTACCAGGAGCGCCGCTTGTACATGAAAATAGCGTTGCCGTATTGTGCAAGGGCGAGGGCTCTGATCCACGGATATTTTGTAATGCTTTTTTGAAGACCCGCTTTCAGAAATCGCCGGAGAGCGCTGCCGTGTTCCCAGGATCCGGCGAAATCCAGCCGGGAATAAAACTGCGCAAAACCGACCTGCCTGCCTAATTTGCAAAGCTCCGCGAAGGTAAACCAGTGCACGGCGGGCCGGGTGGAATAATTAGCCAGATGCGGCGCATAGTGCAGGTGAGAGAAGACATAGCTTTCCTTCACGATATCGGGAAACCAATTATAAAATGGCGTCCGAAATTCCTGGGTATTGCCCGTAAGCGAGAAACGGAGCCGGTTTGTCGTATCGACGAACAGCACGCCGCCGGGCGCGAGGACCCTGTAACACTCGGCCAGACTGATGTATGGCGAATCGACGTGCTCCAGAACGCTCTCCATCAAAACAATGCTTTGCGAGTTATCGGGAAAGGGCATGGATTCCGCGCTTGCAATGTGAATCCGGCCAGGGTCCCGCAGGAAATTCCCGGCCGCTTCCGCGAAACCTGGCACGGGCTCGATTCCGCAGGCGTCAAACCCTTCGTCGAGCAGTTCGCGGACACTGTAAGGATTAGGACCGCATCCAACCACGGCGACGGTGGCGGGCATCGTGGAGAGATCGACCAGCTGCTTCAGACACAAGAGCAGATCCCTGACGCTGTGCTGATCGGGCTGGCTGTTTCGATAATAGTCTACGCCGAGCCTGACTAAGTCCGGGTAACCCTGAGATAAGCGCCTGTCCCGGTACAAATCGTCTCTCACAATTTTTTCTCTCACTCATTACACGATCCGCGCCCGCGACAATGCGCACTACCCGGCTTTATCGTCTGCCATGGAAACAGGTAAATTGTAGCAAACGCGCCGGTGGACTCCGGCGGGCTGTTTGAAGCGGGCAGTGAAGCACCGGGACGATGCCAGGCGCGGGGCGCGTCGATCTCCGGCGGTCTGCGTGTACAATCGGAGACTTGATGTAATCGAAGACAATGTGATGCAAATACTGGAAAGACTCAAGTGCCGTCTGGCCGCGGCGGGAGTGATCGTTTACCGGCACGGAAGCGATGAGCGGTCGGAACGGATCAAGTCGATTAACGCGGTGAAATCCGAGAGGTCGCTGTTGTTGACCCACGTCGAGGCCGAGCAACTTATCAATGCCCTGGCTGGCACGGCGCGGATTCCCGGCGAAATCGCGGAAGTCGGGGTATTTCGGGGCGCTTCCGCGCGCCTGCTCAGGCAATATGCGGAGCCGGGTAAGGTGCTGCATCTCTGCGATACTTTTGAAGGTCTGCCGGACCCCGATCCGAAGAACGACTCCGCCTTCAGCCGCGGCGAATTTGCCGCTTCTCTCGCACAGGTACAGAGTTATCTGGGGCACGATCGCATCGTCTACCATGTCGGCAAATTCCCACAGTCGGCCGACGAGCCGATGCGCTCCGCGAGTTTCTCTTTCGTTCACCTGGACGTCGATCTGTACGAGAGCACGCTGGAGTGCCTCCGGTTCTTCTATCCGCGGCTGAATCCGGGGGGGATTCTCCTGTCGCACGATTTCGGCGCGGATCGTGCGCCGGGCGTGGTGAAGGCATTCCGGGAATACTTCGGTCCGATGAGCGTGCCCTTCATCCAGCTGAGCGGGTACCAGGGGATGGTCGTCAAGCTCGCCGCCCGGTCCTGAGGGAATATCGGCGGTAAATCGGCGCAGTTTTCCGGAATCGTAAATGGATTTCCGCGGATTCCCGCCGCAAACCCCGCGGTGACGGCGCGCCGCGCAACGGGAACCGCTGTACCCGCGGGAACGCGCGTGGCGATGGTATATCATGAACAAAGCGCTGTTTTCGTCTCAAACACCATGTCACCCCCTTCCGCTAATCCAGCACCAAGGCTAGGATTGGCCGTGACGATGGGTTTTGGCGCTCTCGCCTTTTTCCTGTTCAGCGTTTTCAGTTCGGTCATCGATTTCATTCCCGGTTCAAAGACGCTTCGGCCTTCGCTGATCACCGCGATCGTGGGTCTGTTGATGGTGGCGTTGTCCGGCCGGGCAGGCGCCCTCATCCGGCACAAAGTCTCCATGGCGTTTATAGCGCTCACCTTGTGGTTCGTTGCGTGTACACCGTTCAGTGTCTGGCCGGGTGGCGCCGCGGCAACCATTACCGGCAGCTGGCTGGTAACGCTGCTGTCGCTGTTTCTGGCTGGCGGCCTCATCTGGAACAGCGATCAATGCCGGAAAATCGTGCATCTGATCGGATATTCGGCTATTCTCCTGTCGCTGATTGCGCTGGCCCTCAACAAGCAGAGCATCGAAGGCCGCCTGTTTCTGCCGGGTTCCCGCTGGGAGAATTCCAACAATCTGGCGATGGTTCTGCTTGTGACGCTGCCATTTCTGGGCTTCATGGCGCTGCGCCGGGGCAACGGGCTCCGGCGGCCGCTGGCGATGCTCGGATTCGCTCCAATGCTGCTCGCGATTGCCGAGACAGGATCGAGATCCGCCATGATCGGCGCGTCGGTGGCCGTGCTGGTGGTTTTTCTGAGCGTCAGTCCCGGGCAGAAATTGAAGTTGCTCCTGGCGGGAATCGCCGTCTTTGCGGTGCTCGTTGCCGCCTTGCCTTCGCATCTCAAGCAGCGGTTTTTCACCGTCTTTGGCGACAGTAATTCCCAGATGGACTCGAGGATAGAGTCCTCCATCGAGTCCGCGCAATCCCGCCGCATGTTGTTGATGGACAGTATTACTCTCACATTCCGGCATCCTGTTTTCGGCGTGGGGCCGGGTAATTTCCCCGTGGCGCAGAACGATCTTGCGATGGCGCGCGGCCAGGCGACAGGCAACTGGCACGTGACACACAATACATATACTCAGCTTTCCTCCGAATCCGGCCTTCCGGGCCTGGTGCTGTTTCTGGTGGCCATTTTCTTTACCGTGCAGTCCATATCGAGATCCGTGCGGCTCCCGGTAGCGGCGGGTTCCGTCGCAGGGCGGGATATTCACGCGATGGCGTTCGCCCTGCGCGTCTCCCTGATGGCTTTCTTAAGTTGCGCCGTTTTCGACAGCATGGCCTATTTGCCAACGGTTACGATATTGTCGGGCCTCGCGATTTCGCTGGAATTCTGCGCGAAGAGTCTTCTGCCGGCCGCCACTCCGCCAGCTTCGCCGTTGCGGGTGCAGCAGACGGTTCGGTCTTCGCCGGTTTACCCCGCGCCGTATCGCCCCTCGCCATTTCGCCCCTCGCCGTTTCACCCCTCGCCGGTTCGCCCTGTGCAGGCGCTTTCCGGGAGGCAACTGCCGAACAGGGTATGACCTGAATGTGTGGAATTGCGGGATTCGTCGACACGGCCGCCGCGCCCTCAGCCGGACAAACCCTTCGCCGGATGACGGACCGGATTGCGAACCGCGGACCCGACGACAGCGGCCTGTTCGCGGAACGCCCGGTTTTTCTCGGCCACCGGCGGCTCAGCATCATCGATCTTTCCGCGCTTGGGCATCAGCCGATGGCCAGCGGCGATGGCAGCCGCCAGATCGTTTTCAACGGCGAGATTTTCAATCACGCGGCCATCCGCCAGTCGCTCGAACGCGCCGGGTACCGCTACAAATCGCGCAGCGATACCGAGACCATCCTTCACGCCTGGGAGGAATATGGGGATGACTGCGTCTCGCGCTTCCGCGGCATGTTCGCATTCGCCATCTGGGACCGGACACGGCAGCGCCTGTTCTGTGCCCGGGACCGTCTGGGCATCAAACCGTTTTATTACTGGCAGAGCGGGACGGTATTCGCGTTTGCATCCGAGATCAAAGCGCTCCTGGAACACCCGGCCATCGGCGCGAGCCTGAACGAGAAGCTGGTTTCCGAGTACCTGGCCTTCGGCTATACCAGCGGCGAGGAAACACTCTTTGCCGGCATCCGCAAGCTGATGCCGGGCCACACGCTGACCGTGGATATCGGCGATGGCAGGCCAGCCGTCTCGATCGCGAAATACTGGGATGTGCCGGGCGCTGACGGCGCGGCTATCACCAGCGACGCTCTAACCAGCGCCACTCTCACCAGCGACGCGGACTGGATTGGCGAACTGCGCCGGCGCCTCGAAGAAAACATCGAGATGCGCCTGATGAGCGATGTGCCGCTCGGCGTATTCCTTTCGGGCGGCGTCGATTCGAGCGCCATCGCGGCCCTGATGAAACGGATGGTCAGCGGCCCGGTGAAGACGTTTTCCGTCGGTTATTCCGAAGCGGCTTACAGCGAGCTTGCCTGGGCGCGCCGGGTGGCGGACACCATCGGCACGGACCACCATGAAGTGCTGGTCTCCATGGACAGTTTCTTCAACGCGCTGCCGCAGCTGGTCTGGCATGAGGACGAGCCGATCGCCTGGCCCTCCAGCGTTTCGCTCTACTTCGTCTCGCAGCTCGCGGCCCGGCATGTGAAGGTGGTGTTGACCGGCGAAGGCAGCGACGAGTTGTTCGGCGGCTATGCGCGCTACGGTTTTTACAACCGCAATCATGGGCGCGCCGAAGCGTATAAACGGGTGCCGGCCGGCATGCGGACGGCGATTCGGGCGTTCCTCGCCACTTCACCGCTGCTGCGCGCCGATTTGCGCCGAAAAGCCCTGCATACGATTCTCGGCCGCGATCCCGATATCCGGTCGCTCTATCTGGATAACTTCTACGCCGCTTTCAGCCGAAGCGAGCGCGAGACCCTCCTGTCCCGCTCTTCCGTGCCGCAGGCCGACGCTTACGCCGCTTTTCTTGGCTATTGGGACCAGGCTCCGGGGACCTCGCTGCTCGGCAAGATGCTTTATGCGGACCAGAAGACCTATCTGGTGGAACTGCTCATGAAGCAGGACCGGATGAGCATGGCCTGTTCCATTGAAAGCCGCGTACCGCTGCTCGATCACACACTTGTCGAGTTCGCGGCGTCCATCCCGGACCGGCTGAAGCTGCATGGCGCCGAAGGCAAGTACATCTTCAAGAAGGCGGTGGAGGATGTGCTGCCTCACGATATTGTTTACCGCACCAAGATGGGCTTCCCGACGCCATTGCGCGCATGGCTGATGGACGAGCGCGCACAACCGGTTTTCGACATGCTTCGGGATAAAGGCGGCGTGCTGGCGGATCTGATCGATCCCGGCCAGCTGGATCTGCTGCTGCAACGGCACCGCTCGGGGCGGGAGGACGGCACCGACCGGCTGTGGCGGCTGCTCAATCTGCAACTCTGGGGCGAGATGTTTCTGACGGGCCGCCGCGACCGCTGGTGGAACGGCATGATGGCGCCGTCCGGGGTGCCTTCCGCCGTATGAAAATCCTGTGGGTAAAGTCGGATTTCCTCCATCCGACCAGTCGTGGCGGCCAGATCCGCACGCTCGAAACCATCCGCCGGCTGCATGCCCGGCATGAGATTCACTATATTGCTTTCGACAATCCGGCGGAACCGGAAGGCCTGGCGCGGGCGGGGGAGTATTGTTCGTATGTGTACCCGGTGCGGCATCGCCCGCCGGCCAGCCGCTCGCTGAAATTCGCGCTGCAGGTCGCGGGCAGCATCTTTAACCCGCTGCCTCTTGCCGTGGCGCGCTGGGTGGCCCCGGCGATGAAGGAACAAATCCGTCTGGTACGGCAGCAACACCGGTTCGACAGCATTGTCTGCGATTTCATTGCGCCCGCGCCCAACTTCGATTCCCTCGCCGGGTGCGTGCTTTTCCAGCACAACGTGGAAACCACGATCTGGCGGCGGCACGCCGAGCACGCGCGCGATCCCCTGCGCCGGGCCTATTTCGGCCTCCAGGCCAGGCGTATGTTCAACTGCGAAAAAAAGATGTGTCTGGAAGCGGCGCGCATCGTCGCGGTTTCAGCCGAGGACGCCGCCGCGATGTACGCCATTTTCGGCGTTGCCGCGGAGAAAATAAGCGCGGTGCCCACCGGCGTCGACCTCGACTACTTCCGGCGGCCCGCGCAAACGCCGCGGGAAACCGATCTCGTCTTCGTCGGTTCCATGGACTGGATGCCCAACGTGGACGGCGTGCAATACTTCGTGCGCGAGATTCTGCCGCTCATCCGCCGCGAGCGTCCCGCATGCACGCTGACAGTGGTGGGGCGCAGGCCCTCCCCCGATATTCTGGCCCTGGCCCGCGTGGACCCGCTGATCCGGATCACCGGCACCGTGCCCGACGTCCGGCCTCATCTCTGGGGCTCGCGCGTATCCATCGTACCCTTGCGCATCGGTGGCGGAACGCGGCTGAAGATTTACGAATCGATGGCCGGAAGCGTGCCGGTGGTCTCGACGACGGTGGGCGCCGAAGGCCTGGACGTGAACCACCCGGCTACGATCCGGCTGGCCGATACGCCCGCGGCTTTTGCCGCTGAATGCCTGCAACTGCTGAATGCCGAGGCAACGGCGGAGCGGATGGCGGAGGCCGCCCGCGACCTGGTCACGGCCCGCTTTTCGTGGGACCGGATTACTCAGGATTTCGAAGACATTCTCGCCGGAGCCGCGAAATGTGCGGCATAGCCGGCTTCCTCGATCGCTCGGGCGAGTATGCGCCGGACCGTCTCGACGGCCTGGTTACCGCCATGACCGACGCCATTGCGCATCGCGGACCCGACGACAGCGGCCTGTGGAACGATCCAGCCGCCGGCATCGTACTCGGCCACCGGAGACTTTCCATTATCGATCTCTCCGCCGAAGGCCATCAGCCGATGACGGGTCCCGGCGGAAACCAGGTCATCGTCTTCAACGGCGAAATCTATAACTTCCAGGAACTTCGCGAAGAACTGGAAACCTGCGGCCACCGTTTCCACGGGCATTCCGATACCGAAGTGATGCTGGCCGCCTTCGCCCAGTGGGGCCTCGACGACGCGGTGCGCCGCTTCAACGGCATGTTCGCGTTTGCGCTCTGGGACCGGCGCGAGCGCGAACTCCGCTTCTGCCGCGACCGCATGGGCAAGAAGCCGCTTTACTACGGATGGGCGGGCAAGACGCTGCTTTTCGGGTCGGAATTGAAGGCGCTGCGCGCGCATCCGGCCTTTCGCGCCGAGATCGACCGTAACGCCGTGGCTTTGTATTTGCGGCTGGGCTACATTCCGGCGCCATGGACGATTTATCGGGGCGTTTACAAGCTTCCCGCCGCCACGCACCTCACCATCGGCCCCCGGGATTGCGGCAGCAACCCGGCGCCGGTCGCCTACTGGTCCGCCCGTGAAGCGGCGGAACGGGGCCAGGCGAACCGTATTTCGGGCTTCGAAGACGCAATAGCCGAACTGGACGTTCTGCTGCGGAGCGGGGTCGGCATGCGCATGATTTCGGACGTTCCGCTCGGGGCCTTCCTGTCCGGCGGCATCGACTCCTCGCTGGTGGTCTCGGCGATGCAGGCCCTCAGCGGCCGGCCCGTGAAGACGTTTTGTATCGGCTTCGAAGAGCAGACGCACAACGAAGCCATTTATGCCCGCGCCGTGGCGCAACACCTGGGCACCGATCATACCGAAGTGGTGCTGACGGCAGGCGAGGCGCTCAATGTGGTGCCCCTGCTGCCGCGCATGTTCGACGAACCGTTCGCGGATTCCTCCCAGATTCCAACGTTTCTGGTCTCGGAAATGGCCCGCCGCCATGTGACGGTCAGTCTCTCCGGCGATGGCGGAGACGAACTGTTTGCCGGCTACTCGGCGTACCGGAGCAGCGCAAGATTTTTCCGGAAGTACGGCTGGATGCCGGGGCCGTTGCGAACGGTCGCCTCGCAGGTGCTCCTCGGTGTGCCCCAGTCTCTCTGGAACCGCTTTCTGCCGGGTAACGGCGAGGCGACCGGAGGCGCGCGCGTCCACCGTCTGGGTTCCGCTCTGCGCCAGCCGGACGAAGAGACCGCCTACCGGAACCTGATGTCCCATTGGGAGGAACCGGAGCGCATTGTCCCCGGTTCCATCGAAGTACCCACTGCGTTTACCGCGGGAGAATCGGCCGGCATCGGCAATACAATCGAGAAAATGACGCTGCTCGATTCACTGATTTACCTGCCGGACGACATCCTGGTCAAGGTCGATCGGGCCAGCATGGCGGTGGGCCTCGAAGCGCGGGCTCCTCTCCTCGATTACCGGCTGTTCGAGTTCGCATGGAGGCTCCCGATCGAATTCAAAATGCACGCCGGCAAGGGCAAATGGATCCTGCGGGAGCTTCTGAACCGCTATGTGCCAAGGGAACTGGTGGACCGCCCGAAGTCCGGCTTTGCGATTCCGGTCGAAAAATGGCTGCGCGGTCCGCTGAAGCCGTGGGCGGAAGATCTGCTGGATGAACGCCGCCTGCGCCGGGAAGGCATCCTGGACAGTGCCGCCGTAAGCCACGTCTGGAAGGAGCATCTCGACGGCCGCGATCACAGCGGGCGGTTGTGGACGGTCCTCATGCTGGAAAGCTGGCTCGATGCATCGCGGTGAGCTGTAAAATCCCGGTGAGCTGTAAAATCCCGGTGAGCTGTAAAATATGGATGGACAATTGAAGAACTCCGATACCCCGGGCAGTCAGGCAAGCGAAGACGTCCCTTTTCACCACTACACGCTGCGCCATCGAATCACGGCCTGGATCAGCCAGCGGATGTTCGGCAATTTCGTCTACACCTGCGGCCACGGTCTCACCAAAGGGCTGCGCCGGAAAGGCGGGCTTGGCTGGCTGCCCGAATTCCTCAGCGGCTCCGTTGAAACCGAGGAACACCGCTTCTGGCTGTCGCTCGATCTGCGCGGGAAAGTGGTCTACGACGTGGGTTCCTTCCATGGTCTGCTGGCGCTGTTTTTTGCCCGCACCGCCCGCGCCGTGGTCTGTTACGAGCCGAATGACGCCAACCGGCGCCGGCTGCTCGAGAACATCGCACTGAACAACATGACGCAGATCTCGGTGCGCCCCGTGGGTATCGGATCGGAGCCGGGCTCGGCCACCATGTTCTATTTCCCCCTGATGTCCGGCGGGGCGTCGGTGGACCTCCTGACTACGCAGAACCTGCGGAAGCAGGCGGCCATCCGGCAGGATATCGAGATTACGACGCTTGACCGCGAGGTCGCGTCCGGGAAGCAGCCGCCGCCGGACTTCATCAAGATCGATATCGAAGGCCACGAACTGGCGGCGCTCGAGGGCGCCCGCGAAACCATTCTGCGGTATCGTCCGGAACTGTTTCTCGAAATGCACGGCGAAACGATTCGTGAGAAGAAAGAAAAGGTCAGTCGCATCGCGGACTTCCTGACGGGCGTCGAATACAGCATCGTCCATGTGGAAACCGGCACGAAGATTCACCCCGGCAATTCCGGCGTCGCCATGGAGGGCCACTTGTACGCCACGCCCGCCGCAGCCCCCGCCGCAGGCGATTCGGTCCCCGGCCGCATTTCTTGAGCGATCGGCGATAAAGTGCCTGGCGGGAGTGTATGAGATACTTCCTTTGGAAGGGTATCCGTATTGAATTCCGATTTCGTTGAGTCGCAGGTGGCGGTGGTTGGACTGGGCTACGTGGGATGCGTTACAGCGGCATGTCTTGCCGGCCTGGGGCACCGCGTCGTGGGCGTGGACCGCGATGCGCACAAGGTTTCCAACGTTCTGAAAGGTCTGGCCCCGTTCTATGAGCCGGAACTGGCGGATCTTGTTCGCAATGGCGTGAATGCCGGCCGCTTGTCGGCGACTGCATCGCTCCCTGACGCTCTGGCGCAAGCCGACATTGCGCTGATCTGCGTTGGTACGCCTTCGGAGAAGAACGGTAATCTCGGTCTTGCGCAGCTGGAGCGAGTCATCAACGATATCGCGGCAAATTTGGCGGGGCGCGCGAGGCCTCTCATCGTTGCGATTCGCAGCACGGTTTTTCCAGGCACTTGCGAAGAATTGGCGATCCCGAGGCTGGGATCGATGGCGGTCGTGGTTTCGAACCCCGAATTCCTGCGCGAAGGCTCGGCCGTCAAAGACTTTGTCGAGCCTTCGCTGCTGGTCGTCGGAGGAGATAACCCCGAAGCGGTGCGCCGCGTCGCCGGCCTGTACTCTTCCCTGAACGTTCGCCCGTGCATCGTGTCGCTGCGGACCGCGGAAATGATCAAGTATGCCTGCAACTCATTTCACGCCGTCAAAATTGCATTTGCCAACGAAATCGGAACCGTCAGCAATTCTCTTGGGATCGATGCCCAGGAAGTGATGGAAACACTCTGCGAAGATGTGAAGCTGAATGCTTCGCCCGCTTACCTGAAACCGGGCTTCGCTTTCGGCGGCTCCTGTTTGCCGAAGGATCTGCGGGCGCTGGTGTATCGCGCCGGCCGCCTCGATTTAAGTCTCCCCCTGCTGGAGTCCGCGCTGCCCAGCAATCATCGCCACCTGGATCGGGCGGTCAATGCCGTTCTCGCGCTTCCCGCTGAACGCATCGGCATCGTAGGCCTCGCCTTCAAGGAAAACACCGACGATTTGCGCGAGAGCCCGGTGGTGACGTTGCTGGAGCAGCTTCTGGGCAAAGGCCGGCAGGTGCGCGTGTTCGACCCGCATATTCAGCTGGACGACATCTACGGCAGCAACAGGCAATTTCTGCTCGAGACCATTCCCCACATCGGCAAGCTGCTCGATCGGAACCTGAGCGATACTCTCGGATGGGCGCAGCATCTGGTTATCGCGCAAAAACAGCAGGGCGAGATTGCCCGGCGTATCCTGGCGTCCGGCCTGCCGATTCTGGACCTTGTCGGAACCAAAATGGGCGCCTTTCCAACCGCCTGCACGGTCGGCTGAAGCCGATCCTGCCGCGTGAGCCGTTTTTCATGCGAATGCCCTGTTGCCGGATGGCTGAAGCGGATCTGACATGATCCGGATCTTCCGCATTATCCCGGCACGCGTCTTCACGTTGTTTCTTTCGGAAATCGCCCTTCTCTACGCCTGTTTCCTGGTGGCCGCTTATGCCGACCCCGATCTCGGCGACGTGGAGCTGTTCCTGCTGTACGATGCCGGCTTCCTCCGCATTACGATCGTGGTCGGTTTCCTGATTCTGGGTCTGTTCCTGACAAACCTGTACGGCCAGGTTCGCATCCGAAGCCGAATGGAGCTGCTCCGGAACCTCCTGGTGATCTTCGGTGTCACCTTCGTCGGGCAGGGTACGATCGGATACCTCGATCCCCAGTGGATCATTCCGCGAAAGGTGATGCTGCTGGGATCCGTTCTGGCGTGCGCCGTGCTCTTCGGCTGGCGTCTTCTTTTCGATCGGACCGCGCAACGCGTACTGGCGGCCGAGCGCGTGCTTTTCCTGGGCATGTCGCCGATCGTGGCGAAGATCGCCGCTCAGTTTGGCGAGCACCCGGAATTCGGCCTGATCGCAATCGGGTACCTGGAGAGCGGGACATCTTCTTCCTCTTCCTCCTCCTCCTCCTCGCCGGTTACCAGACTCGGCTCGATGGAGAATCTGGAGAGCGTGCTCGATCTCTCCGTTCCCGATTCAATCGTGATCGGCGAGCGCGAAGACGTGCAGCCGTGGTGGACCGAGAAATTCCTCGCCCTTCGTTTCGGAGGCATGCGGGTGGAGGAAGCGGGCGCCCTGTATGAACGCATCTTCGGACGAAAATGCCTCACTGAGATCCGTCCGTCGAAAGCGATCTTCGGCGACCCCGCGCCCGGCGCCGTCGATGCCAGCTTTCAGTTGCTCTATTCCCGGGCCATCGCTCTGGGCGGCGCGATTATCACGCTGCCGTTCACGCTGCCCATTGCCGCACTGATCGGAATTACCTCCCGCGGCCCCATACTGACGCGCGAACTGCGTGTCGGCTCGCATAACGAAACGTTTGAGGCTTACGGGTTCCGGTGCGCAGGGCCGGACGGCGGGTACACGGCTGTCGGCAGGTTTCTCCGGCGTCATGGACTCGTCTGGCTGCCGCAGCTGATCAACGTTCTCAAAGGAGAAATGGCGATGGTGGGACCTCGTCCGGAACGGCCTCTTTTCGCCCGCCGAATGGGTGAGTTGATTCCCTTCTACGGGCAGAGGCACACCGTCAAACCCGGAGTCACGGGATGGGCCCGGATTCACCGCAGCCGTGGCGATGAGCAGGATTCCCTGAGCGATCTCGAATACGATTTGCATTACCTGGGAAATCAGTCCGCGGTCATGGATTTCTTTATTCTGCTGCTGTCTCTGAAAGCAGTACGCTGAAAGTAGTACAGGGTTCCGGAAATCAGCCGTCAGAAGCTTCGGCCGGACCGTCGGGCGACTGAACCCGTGTCGGAGTCCACAATGCCGCCGCCGGGATGAAGAAGACGGCGACCGCCGCCAGCGCGGCTGCATTCATCACCAGAAAAGTCCGCGCGAGCGAGGTCAGGCGTTTCAGAAACGGGCGTTTCAGAAAAGAAGGAGCGAACCCATCGCAAAGCGCCAGCAGCGGCCAGACCGCCATGGCGCTCAGCAGAAACGTACGAAACCAGGAGCCGGGCAGCGCGACCGCCGCGGCAAGGAAAACAAGGATCAGCCACGGCAACAGGAGCCGCCCGAACTTGTGCGAGAGAAAGTGAAATCTCATGCGGTTCCTGCCCGTGAACAATTCGGGCAGCCGCGCATGCACCTGCCAGAGTCCCGCAAGCGTGCGGAAACGGCGCCGGAACTCGGTGCCCGCGACGGCCGGGTAATCGAAGGCGATGGCGTCCGGGTCGAAGATCACGCGATAGCCCCTGAAGAAAGCCCTCAAAGGCAACATGGCGTCGTCGGTCAGCGTGTCCGGCGGCAGAGGTTCGGTGAGCGCCCTTCGCATCGCATAAATGCATCCCGTTGTATTGAACAGCGAATCGATCTCGGAATGGCGGCGCCGGGCCCAGATCTCGTAGCGCCAATATAGACCCATGTCCGCCTGTTCACCGGTGTCACCCCGCATCAGATGAAGTTCGCCGGTCACCGCGCCCACCGTGGGATCGGCAAAATTGGCCACCAGATGGCGCAGGCAGCCGGGTTCCAGCGGCTGGCGCACATCGGTAAAGAAAACGATCTCACCGGTCGCCACCGCGAGCGCCCGATTCAGCGCCGCCGCTTTACCGCCGCGGGGCGCGGTCACCAGGATCGCGCCCCGGTCCGCGAATTCGCGCACGATCGCTTCAGTGCGGTCGGTGGAGCCGTCGGAGACCGCAATAATGCGCAACAGGTCCCGGGGATAATCGAGCGCGAGAAGGGTTTCCATCTTCCCGCGGATCGCGGCCTCGCCATTATGCACCGCGACGATGACGGATACCGTCGTTTGAAAGGCCGGGTCTTTCGCGATGGGCGGCGCTTTTGCGCCCCGGCGCCAGGCCAGCAGCAGCGGATAGCCGGCGACGATGTGAAAAATAAAAGCCGCCGAGAGAATCAGCGCAACGTATGAGATGGCCATCAGGACCCGGCCGGATTGATTGCCCGCCCCCGCGCGCCGCGCGGGCCGAGGCTATCGAGCACGATCTCGGCATCCAGCCACACGGATCCTTCTTTGATGTAGAACAGGTCGTACTCGATCTGACGGCACTCGTCGGGCACGTGAACGCCATCCGGCACGTGCATCCGGGCCCAGCTGAAGATGCCGGGTCTCACGGAAAAGCGGTGCGAATAAAACGGCATCGCCTCCGTCAGATAACGCGCGAACTCGGAACGCACCGGCACCGGACCCACGAGCGTCATGTCGCCGCGAACCACATTGACCAGCTGCGGAAGGCTGGTTAAGCCGAGGCGTAAAATCAGCCGCCCAACGCCGGTGACGGTTCGGTCTCCGTCCAGACGCGCGGTTCGGAAACGAAGCAGCCGGAAAGGAATATATTGAAAACCGGCGCACTCGACGCTCTCAAACACGGGCCCGGGGCCGCCGAACAAACTCACCGCAATCCCGGCGGCCAGCATCAGCGGCGAAAGCGCCAGCAGGAGAGCCATGCCGATCAGATTCGTATAGACGGATTGAATGGCGAGCGTACGGCTGTCGCCCCGCAGGGCGGAGGAAAGCAATAAATCGACCGGCTGCAGCCGTTCGCAGCAGACGCGGCTGAAGAATCTTTCGTATGCCGCGCGGGACTCCTCCACAGCCACTCCGGACAAGCGGCAGCTCAACAGCAACGAAGGCGAAATCCGGCGCTCCCAGTCCTGCATGCTGACGACAATATTCGTGGGCTTGTGCGTTTTGAGGACGTTTTCGATGTCTCTCTCGTCGCCCAGCCAGGGAATGCCTGCGGGCACGAGCGCGGGCTGGGCGCTGATGACGCCGATCAGCGGCTCGCGGAACAGCTGGAATATCTTCTGCGCAATCGAATCGAAACCAATCAGCAGAAAGCGCTTTTGCGAGCGCTCCCGCTCCGCCGTGGCGCGCGCCCGTAATGTCAGAAGCGCGGCCGCAAACAGTCCGCCCGCCGCAATCAGAAACGGAGTCCGGCGGAGGTAGAACGCATAGGTGAGCACGGCATGAAGCAGCAGATTGACTCCGGTGCCGAGAGAAAACTGCTCGATGAACTCGATCCACCATGTCGCGGGCGCGTAACCGCCACCCTTGTTCATCTCGATCGCCGCCCAGAAAGCCAGCGCGGACGCGGTGGAGCCCAGGATCGTTTCGTAGACGCTGAGGCCCCCCAAAAAAAACATACTGTACAGAACAAGGGCGATGGCGAAGCCAAGGGATATCAGCAGAAGGTCGATGAATCTGTCTATTGCTCGCATTACCAGGCTCGAATCAAGCTGCTCCGATTAAGAGAGCGCCGGCCGATCCCATTCGCGGCGCCCGCGCCGAAAGGTCTCGCTCACGATACCGGACAGCGCGATCAGATCCGGTGAAAGATGGGCCGGTTGCGCATCGCCTTCCACCTGCACGAATTCGGAGTCGCTCAACTCGATCGCGAACCGCCAGGAGGGCTCCCGGACGGACACGACTTCCTCGCGCAGTCCGCCCGGGCTCATCCATTTCAGGCGAACCCAGTTCCATTCGCGGGCAGCCGCGGTCAGCGCCAGCCACCATTCTTCGCCTGTGCTTGAGTGCTCCAGAGCCTGCGCCAGTTGATTCATCCGCAGCTTCCCGGCGAACACTCTGTGAAACTCCCCTCGAAACAACAGTTGTCCCGCGACCTCAAATTCAGCGTACCTCAACTCCCCGATCCCCGCCAGCGCCGCCGCGGCCAGCGCCGCGAAGACGATCGCCCGAAGGATGAGATGGCCGGCCGTGTAGCGGAGCAAAAGGCCGGAGACTCCGCCTGCGATGCCTACCGCGTAGAGGATCAGCGCAACCCTCCGCACGCCGAGTCCCCGGTCGAGCAGTCTGTGGTGCAGGTGCCGCCGGTCGGCCGAAAAGATGGGCTGGTTCCGCAGGCCGCGCCGGACGATCGCCAGTCCCAGATCGAGCATCGGCACGCATAAGACCAGGAACGGGATCGCGAGACGGGTGGCCGTCACCCGATGTCCCGTCCAGACAATCGCGAAGCATCCCATCAGGAATCCGAGCATCAACGCTCCCGAATCGCCCAGGAAAACGGTGGCGGGATTGAAATTGAAGACCAGGAAGCCCAGCAGAACGCCCGCCAGCGGCAGCGCCGTATAGGCCAGCGCCACGTTGCCGTCCGCGCCCCCCAGGGCAGCGCAAGCGAGCGTCGCCCAGAAGGCAATTCCGCCGCAGAGCCCGTCGAGGCCGTCAATCAGATTCAGAGCGTTGGTTGTCAGCAGCAACCAGAGGATCGTGAGGGGCAGACTCAGCCAAACCGGCAGGGCGAAGCCAAATATACGATCGATGCTCAGACCGTTGGCGAACGCGACGGCCGCGGCCGCGATCTGCCCGGCCAGTTTGACCGCGGGTTTGAGATTCAGGAAGTCGTCGATCAGGCCGGTCAGAAAGATAATCACGGCGCCGGAGAGGATCGTCTGGAGCCAATGCACCGGAAAGACCGAATCCGGACCCCGCAGCGAGTTCAGCGCGATACCGTAAGCGATCGCGATCGGAATCCCGCCAATCCGCGGAATCGGATGGGCGTGCACCTTGCGGCGGCCGGGACGGTCCACCACGTTGTAGGATCGAAATACGTCTCTTACGATCGGTGTCAGCGCGACCGAAAAGATGAAGGCTTTAGCGCAAGCCAGCATCAGTCTGGTCAGATTCATGGCAGGTAGAGCCGATTTTCAGTATCGGCGCGGAAAAAGTCAATCACTGCATGGCCGGACTATGCCAGACCCGCTGGATGAGCGCCAGGGTCTCACGATCGAGCGCATGCTCGATGCCGACAATCATCGTCTCGCCCTGCCGGCTGCGGACTTCTCCGAGATAGAGAGTTTTCGGGCAAGTAACCTCCACCAGATCGCCCACGTTCCAAACTGCTTCCGGCGCCGGCGATACATCGATCCGCAGTAATTGACGATTCAAATCGCGCAGAACCGCGGGATGCGCGTCACCGTCAGGCAGCAGGCGGACCGTAACCTGTTGATCCGGATCGTTCGCCATGCCCAGAGACATTCTAGCATTCAATCCGAGGCAAAAGCGTCCCTGAGACGCTGCCACGTCACCGGCAGTTCTTCCGGCAGAACGCGCGTCTGGCCGACGGTTGTCATGAAATTGGCGTCGCCGGTCCAGCGCGGCAGGACGTGCATATGGATGTGGCCCGCCACTCCGGCGCCTGCGCTTTCCCCGATGTTCATCCCCAGGTTCAGACCGTCCGGGCGATAAATCCGGCGAATGTGCCGTTCCGCAGCCTGCGTGAGGGCCATCAGCTCGGAGGCCGCCGCCTCGTCAATGCCACCAAGATCGGGAACATGCAGGTAAGGCACTACCATCAGATGCCCGCTGGTGTAGGGAAACCGGTTCAGAACGACGAAATTGCGTTTCCCGCGAAACACGATCAGGGTTTCCTCATCGCGCCCGGCAGCCGCCATGAGGCAGAAAATACATCCTTCCGGCTTCTGCTCCGCCGTCAGATAAGGAAAGCGCCAGGGGCTCCAGAGATAGTCCAATTGATGTTAAAAGGGGGAGACTTCGGCGGAATCCGCTTCGGCCCCGGCCGGCTTCGCGCCGGAATTGACTACATCCTTCAGCTCTTTGCTCGGCTTGAAGTAAGGGATTTTCTTTGCGGGCACTTCGACGCGAGTGCCGGTCTTCGGATTCCGGCCCACGCGGGACTGGCGCTGGCGCGTCCGGAAACTCCCGAAACCCCGGATCTCGATCTTGTCGCCACCGCGAAGAGAGCGCACGATACTGTCGAAGATCGCCTCCACGATGACTTCGGATTCCTTCCGCGTCATCTCGACAACTCGCGAGACCTCTTCAATCAGATCGGCTTTGGTCATCTTCCACCTTTCTCAATTTTGCCAAATAGCACAGGATGAAGCAATTAGGAGAAATAAGAGTATCGCCCGAAAGCGCCGAATTTGCAATTGCCGGCCGTGCGCTCAGTGACGCTCGCGGCGCGGAAGAAAGTCTTCCATACTCGAAGTGGCGGCCGCCGCCCGCTTGCCGTATTCTTCCAGACGCCCGCGCTCGCCGGCTTCCAGAACGGCCTTCAGGCTGAGGCCGATCTTTCGCTCCGCTTCGTTCATCCTGATGATTTTAAAGCCCATTTCCTGGCCGGGAGTGAGCGGCGCGGGGTCGGACTTCCGCCCCGACCAGCCGGGAACTTCGGAGAAATGGCAGAGCCCCTCCACCCCTTCGGCGAGTTCCACAAAGGCCCCGAAACCAGCCAGCCGCAGCACCTTCCCGTCCACTTCGTCGTTCACGTGGTGCACCTGGAAAAAAGTCTCCCAGGCGTCCGGTTGCAGCTGTTTGATGCCGAGCGACAGACGCTGATGGCCGGCATCGATCGAAAGAATCACCGCCTGCACGATCGACCCTTTGCGCAAAACGTCGCTCGGGTGTTTCACCCGTTTGGTCCACGAGAGATCGGAAATATGCACCAAACCGTCGATGCCCTCTTCGATCTCAATGAAGGCGCCGAACTCGGTCATGTTCCGGACGCGGCCTTCCACCACCGAACCGACGCTGTAACGCATCTCGACGGTGGTCCACGGATTGGCCTCCAGTTGCTTCAAACCGAGCGAAATGCGCCGGTCTTTCGTGTTGACCTCAAGGACAACGCTTTCCACACGATCGCCCGGATGCACCACCTTCGAGGGATGCTTCATGCGCCGGGACCAGGTCATTTCGCTGATATGGATCAGCCCCTCGACACCGGTATCGATCTCCACAAAGGCGCCGTAGTCGGTCACACTGACAACCCGCCCCTCGGTGCGCGCGCCGATGGGAAAACGCTCGACCACGCCGTCCCACGGATCGGGCAGCAACTGCTTCATCCCGAGCGAAACACGCTCCTTCGAGGGATCGAATTTCAAAACCTGGACCGTGATTTCGTCGCCCACATGGAGCACCTCGGCCGGGTGCGTGACCCGCCCATGGGAAATATCGGTCACATGAAGCAGGCCGTCGATGCCGCCAAGATCGATAAACGCGCCGTAATCCGTCAGGTTCTTGACGAGCCCGGCCACCACCGCGCCTTCGTGCAGCGCTTCGATGGTGACGGTCTTGCGGGCGTCGACCTCTTCCTGGATCGCCAGTTTGCGCGAGACGACCACGTTGCCGCGCTTCCGGTTCAATTTCACGACCTTGACCGGTATGCTCTGACCCGTGAATTGCTCGACGTTCCGGACAGGCCGCATATCGACCTGAGAACCGGGCATAAAGGCACGCACGCCGACGTCGACCGCCAGTCCGCCTTTCACGCGCCCAGCCACCAGACCGGAGATCGTCAGTTGCTCCTGCAAGGCTTTTTCGAGGTTGTCCCAGACCTTCAGCCGCGCCGCTTTTTCATGCGACAAAGGCACGTAGCCTTCCGAGGTCTGGCCGCTCTCGACCATCACTTCGACGACATCCCCGGGTTGCACCGTGATGGCGCCATCGGCGCCGGTAAAGTGGGCCAGAGGCGCAACGCCATCCGACTTGTGGCCGACATCGATGAAAACGCCGCCGGCGGAGATCTTCAGGACCCGGCCTTCGAGAATCTCATGACGGGAGGGTGGCGCGAGATGGCTGTAGTCCTCCAGAAGATGCTGGTACTCTTCCGGATCCACAGTCCCGGCAGGCGGATCCACAGTCCCGGCAGGCGGATCCACAGTCCCGGCAGACAGCTGGAGCGGTTCGGGCATGTCATTTTCCGTCACTGCTTCATCTCCCAGGCTCCCTGAAGCCGTTCCGACGATACGGCCCGCGTTTAGTTCAGGATTCTATCAACTATAGAGATGGCGCAAAGGGTTGTCAAACGCACGGATTTCAGGACCGTGCGAAACGAAGCCGGGAATCGATCATGTCGTTTGCTTTCAAATACTTCCCAGGAAAGTACGGAGCGCGAAAAGTTAGTCGGCCGCTTCCACCCGGGGGCGCGGCGCAATCTGGTTCATGATGTCCCGCACCATGGCGCCGTAGTCGGTACCGTGATTGTACGCCGCCAGCTTGCCGTCAAGGTCTTTCCCGATATACGACTTGCCGTAGGACAGGGCCGCGGCTACGTGATGAATGGCCTCGCCAATGGTGTTGAATGTGCTCTTGCCGTTGGCCCAGCCGAAAAGGTTGTTGCCTCTGGCAGTTCTGCCGCCGCCCGACTCGACGAGCGCGAGGCTCGGCAGCAGGCGCCAGTCAAGGCCGTGGGCGTCAGCCTCGGCTACAAATAACTCCGTGTACTCCTGATCGGGACAATGGTTGTCCTTTAAAAACTTGCGGAGAATGGTTTCCCGCAAATCGAACTTTTTGCGATTTTTGGTAACGTCCCGATCGCTCTGCCCGGAGGCAGTCGCGATTCCCAGAACTCCCGCGAAAATCATCATACCGGATGGCAAAAAGCGCTTCATAATAATGTCGTTCTCCTTACGAAAATAAAGTCGAACGGCCTCTCTGGAGCGGCCGATAAGGTTTGGATGGGGTGAAGGGTCAGCGAGCAGGCATATGAAAAATTGTAACAGACGCCGTTCCTCCGGCCAGGACGGAAACCGGGCAGCCGTCCGTTAGCGTACAATGGCGGACGGCAGGCAGGGAGATACCAGGTGCGCATCGTTATAGGAATTCTGCTGGGGTTGTTCGCGCTCCAGGCTCAGGTTGCGATCGAACCGAGAAGCAAACACAAGGCCCCCGAGGAGCCGGCAATGCCCAGCGCCACCCTGCGGGTGGACGCCAATCTGGTGCTGGTTCCAACCACCGTGAACGACGGCTTCAACCGCCCCGTCACCGGCCTCGAGAAAGATAACTTCCGGGTCTACGACAACAAGGTGGAGCAGCGCATCACCTCATTTTCAAGCGACGACGAGCCCATCTCCCTGGGCTTTATCTTCGACACGAGCGGCAGCATGAACAAACTGCTGCCGCAGGGCCGGGCGGCCGCGGCGGAGTTTCTGAAGCTGGCCGACCCCGCCGATGAGTTCTTTCTCGTGGAATTCGACAGCCAGCCGCATCTCGCGATCCCTCTGTCTTCCGACACCAGCCCGATCGGCCTCGAAGTCCTGATGACGAAATCCGGCGGGTCAACCGCTCTGATCGACGGCCTGTTCATGGGGATTCACGAGATGCATAAATCGAAGAAAAGCAAGAAAGCGCTGGTGCTGATCTCGGACGGGGGCGAGAACAACAGCCGCTACTCGCCGGGCGAAATCAAAAACGTGGTCAAGGAAAGCGACGTCCTGATCTACACGGTGGCGGTGGCCGGAGACTTCAACGCGGACTCGGCATCAGGCCTCGAGCTGATGAACGGGATCGCGGAAATGAGCGGCGCCCACATGTTCAACGCGAGAGAGGTCGAATTGCCGGATATTGCGCAAAAAATCTGCATCGAACTGCGCAATCGCTACGTGCTGGGCTATTCGCCGAGCGATCAAAAGCGCGACGGCATCTACCACCGTCTGGTGGTCAAGGTGGTTCCACCGCGCGGACTGCCAAAACTGACGGCGCATTGGCGCAACGGTTATTACGCGCCCACGAATTGAGGGGCCTTACCGAGGCCTTACCGGGGCTCTGTTTGAAATCGGGGTCCTGTGTGAAACACCGGCCGGTCCAGTTCATAGGCGCCCAGGTCCGGCGCTTTGCCCGTGAATCCGTCGGTGACGGTGGGCAAGACGACACCCGCATCCACCGCGGCTGAGCCCGCCCGCAAGCGAAAATCGAAGTTCTCCGGCAGGTAAACGCGCTGCGGATCGCTCATGTCGGGCTTTGGCGCCATTCGAAAGACGTCGAAATCCACCAGCACGCTGTGCTTGTCCTGCCCGGTTGCCTCGCTGTATTCGCGCAGCGTTTTGTAGCGGCGCGCGACCGGGGTGGCATGGAAGGCGGAGGCGACGCCATACGGCGGCGAGTTCCATTCGAATGAGTCATTCCCGCCGGGATTGGGGCGGAAGCCGTTGTAATCGGAACTGGAGTAATTCGTGAAGGTGGTCACGGCAAAGACGGGATCGAGCGCCCCCTGCGCCAGAATCAGATTGTTGCGGAACTGCTGATTCGAGGCCGGGCCGGCACTGGCTTCGCCGACGATGGTGTTGTTGTAGGTGAGAATTCCGGACGATCCCTCGATGTATTTCAGCGAGCCCGTGGGTGTGTTGTAGATCAGATTCTGATAAAAGTACACGGGTCCGCCGAACATCGGCTGCACGCTCAGCGCCCCGGCGGCGGAATTGAAACAGCGGTTGCGGAAGACGCGAACGTTGCGCGCGCCTCCGTCGGTTTCGATGCAATTGTCCCCCATGTTGAGAATGTCGTTGCCGTAGAAGTCGATGGCCAGAGGCACGCGGTCAGGGATGTCGTTGGGCGCGCCGTCCGGCGTGCCATAAGTGGCGACGTCGATGCCGTCATGCCAGTTGGCGATGTAGTTATAGGCCACGACATGGCCCTGCCCGTAAAGCTTGATGGCGTATTCGGAGGCGAGCAACTCCGGGAAGCCCGGGAACCTGGACCACAGTGCGCCCGTCCAGCCCATCATTCTGACCGGGTCGTGCCGTCCGATGAAGGTGTTGTCGGCGATGTAGTAGTTCTTCGATCCGGACCAGTCGTCCTGAATCGCGCGGCCCACGTCGTACAGGCGCGAGCGCTTGAGCGTGAAGCCGCTGGCTCCCGCAATGCCTTTGATCCCGAGCAGGAACGCCACGTTGGTGTTGCGCACGGTAATGCCTTCGAAGTACTGGTAATTGGCGCCCATGAGATTGAAGAGATTCTGGCAGCCCGCGCCGTCGAAGATCGCTTCACCGTCTCCGGCCGCCCTGATGACGATCGGCTTGTCCGGCGTGCCGCTCTGCGTCAGGTAGTATGTGCCGTCGAAGAGGTTGCCCAGCGCGAGGTAGCCGGGCCGCGGCGCGCCGGTCATATAGTGAAAGCGGTCGCCCATATAGACGCCCGCGTGGACCAGGATGGTGTCTCCCGGCTGCACCCTCGGGGGGAACGCATTCTCGTAATCGAAGTGGGCGGACCCCATGTAGTAGGCGGCCATCAGCCCGGTGAACGCGGGTTCCTGCTTCGGCCCGGTCCAGTCCACCGGATAGACGTGGTAAACGCGGCCACCGGCGGCGGGCTGGGGCTCCCGGCGCGTGCGCACGGTCACAGTGGCAGTGGCGGCGCCCTGCACGCCGTCCGGATCGGTCAGAGTGAAGCGGCACTCGTACTCGGTATCGGGCTCGAGGTTCAGGATGCTGCCGGAGAACATGTTGGCGGCGGTGTAACGGAAGAGGGGGTAGCGGTCCGGATCGTTCGGGCGGGGGGCGGTTCCGATTTCTTCGCGCTGAAGGCGCATGGGCGGCAGCGCATCGCGCCACTGCCGTTCGCCTTTTTTGCGGTAGGAGGCCGCCACCGCGGCGTTGCGGTTGTCGTCTCCGGCGATTTTCCACTCGAAGCCGAGCGATACCAGGGTCGGCGGCTCCACGGTGAACTCGCCCGCAACGGTTCCGGTCTGCGCCTGCAGCGCGCCGCCGAACACGACGCAGAGCACCGCGCAGGTCACGGCACGAAGCAACCACGGAACGGCTGGAATTCGCATGGTCACATTCTACATAGACCCGCGATCAGGGGGTGAGCCGGGCGCCGCGATCACCGCACTAAATGCAAAGTGCTCTCAGGGAGTATTTTGCGGTCGTACGCTGTCACGCAAGACGACTGATTTGCCACCGCTTCGCAACCGGGACTAAACTCAAGATATGCAAAGGACAGTACAGGCGACGTTCGAAGGAGGTGCCTTGCATCCCCTGGAGCCACTGGTTCTCCGGGAGCATCAGCGCGTCACCGTTATTATCTTTGATGACATCGATCTTCCGAAAGACCACCCGCTCCTCGTTTCGCCGGACCAATGGGCCGACGCGGCTCGCGAAGATGTGTCGCTGGACGAAGTTCGTCGCCGGTTGTCGAGCATTCAGGGATCGTTTTCACAAGCGATCATCGATGAGCGACGGGACCGCTGATTGGCGCTGTTATTCCTCGATACGAGCGCTTTGGCGAAGTACTACCGCCGGGAGCCGGGCAGCGCTTTCGTCGAGCGGCTTTTTGCCGACGCCGGCGCACAGCGCGTTATTTCGCGTCTCGCCATGGTGGAAATGGAGTCGGCCTTCGCGACGAAAGTCAGAACCGGCGAGATTGACAGTGAATCGGCGCTGATTGCCCGACGACGACTCGAATCGGACCTGGGACGGCGCAACATCCTGATGGCGGTCGTCGGCGACGATCATTTCGAGATCGCAAGGCGTTTGTTGATCGGATACGGCGCTGACCGAAGTCTGAGAACACTCGACGCGCTGCAGCTATCCGTAGCGGTCGGGCTAAGACGAGCGGGTTACGTGGCTGAACTGGAGGGCTTTCAAGTCACGAATCCGGAGCACCCCACGCTGACTGTTTGAAGATGCTGCGCGTGCGTTTGACACGATTGCCAAACATGCCTTATTAGCCACAGCGAAATTCGCCAACCCTCGGCGCGATTAGCAGCCTTTTTCCCGCTCGAAGGGCGGCGCGGTACGATCTCAACATGGCCACGTGCAGCGCGATTGCGACACGCCTCGACGAAGAGATGTTTGCCCGCCGGCCCGCCATCGTTTACCCCTCGCACACTCCTTTTTCGACGATGCCAGCGCGCCCCGGCCCGGACATTGCAGTTGAGTTGGGTGGCCGATACCTCCTCCGATACCTGCTTCGCAAACAATATCGACAGTTCACGACCGGCTCCTCCTCGCCGCACTTCGTAACGCCCACGCCCTATTCGCCCGCCGAAGTAATTTCATGGCTGGCTTTGCCAACACCGGCACGCCGGGAGTTCGTGCTGTTCCTCAATGCGATGCGTCTTTCGGATGTTCGCGGTCCCCGCCGCGTTTTGCTCGGCGGCGGACTGGAATATCTACTCGCGTCCGGGTTTCCGGCTAACGCCATCGTCGCTGGCTGGCCGGTTCCCGTGGTGCAATAGAGTTGAGGATTTCAATGGCCCAGATTAATCAGGCGGATGATCCCAGGCTCCTCGCAATGCGATTGCTCATGGATGAAGCTGGCCGGGCCGCATCCTTCCACGAGTTCGATCCGTTTGGCGAGCGCCATGGCAGCTGGCAGCGAACGATACACGCCTGGTCCGCGCCTGACGGTCTTGACCGTTATGCGATCTCCGCAGTTACCAGCCTTGACGATGGGGAAGAAATCGCCGTAATGGCCGGTGCTGAGGAACGCTCCGTCGCCGATACGGGCCGACCGAGATTCCGTCGTTTCGATGTTGGCTCGATCCGCCTCAACGGCGACGGTCTCAATCTCTGGCCCACCGCCGATATCAAGGAACTCCTCGCCCAGGCCGTGCGAATGGCTGTCGAGATCCAGCCGGTACAGCTCGAAGAAATGCAACTGCTGGCGAGCTGAGCGGCGCTGCGACATCGTCAATCAGGGTACCCCAGCGTTCGCGCGAGTTGCTTCGCTGGCTCGGCGCCGGAAGTTAATTCGCATTCTCGCCCGCCCGTGAATCTGCTAAATTAGAGTCACAAAGGCGAACATAAGGCGAATGACTGCCGGAGCACTCCGCACCCAAATCCAGAACTCCCTCGGCCGGCGATTCGACGTCAACCTCACGCTGCGCCCGAAACCCGCCCCGGATCTGCTGCCCTCGGGCATCCCGGGCATCGACATTCCACGCGGCACGCTCACCGAAATTTACGGCCCGCCTTCGTCGGGACGCACCGGCATCCTGATCGCGGCTCTCGCCCGGGCCACGCGCCGTCCCGAATTCTGCGCGCTCATCGACGCCGGCGACGCCTTCGATCCCGCGGGCGCAGCCAGTGCCGGCGTGCAGTTGCCGCATCTTTTATGGGTGCGTTGCGGCGGCAGTGCGGAAAAAGCGCTCAAAGCCACCGACCTTATCGTGCAGGCGGGCGGTTTCGGCATGGTCGCCCTCGATCTCGCCGGTGTTTCCGCGCGCGACGCCCGCCGCATCTCTCTCGCGTCCTGGTTTCGGCTCCGCAAGGCCGTCGAGAAAACGCCCACTGCCCTTGTCGCGGTCGAAGAACAACTGAATGCCGGCTCCTGCTCCACGCTGCAGATTGAAAACCGCTCCGCCGCGCCTCTGTTCCAGGGGAAACTGCTGCGTGGCTTAACGATCGATGCCGGTGTGAATCGAGCGCAGGCCACTTTCACGCTCAAACCCCTGTACCGGGAGTGAGGCCATGTACGCCTGCCTGCATGCCTCCGGAAACACGGCACTGCTCCTCGAATGCGCGCGCGCCTTTTCACCCCGCATCGAAGAAACGGGCGCGGACACGGTTCTGTTCGACATCCGCGGGCTCGGCTCGCTGTTCGGCGGCCCGCAGGAAATCGCCCGCGCCATAGCCAACCGCGCGGGCATTCCGGTGGATCTCGCGATTGCGGCCGATCCCGATGCCGCGGTCATTGCGGCGCGCGGCATTCGCGGCATCACCGTCATGGCGCCCGGCAACGAAGCGGCCACGCTGGCGCGGCTCCCTTTGAATCTGCTGCCCGGATCGCCCGAAACCGCCGAATTACTGGACGCCTGGGGCATCCGCACGCTGGGCGAACTGGCTTCCCTGCCCCCGCCTGGAGTCGCCGCGCGGCTCGGCCCCGAAGGCACGCATCTGCAACGCCTCGCGCAGGGGCAGGGCGGACGCCAGCTACGCCCCATCGAAGACCCTCTGCGGTTTGACGCGGAACTGGAACTCGACCATCCCGTGGAACTGCTGGAGCCGCTGTCTTTTCTGCTGGCCCGCCTGCTGCACGATCTCTGCGCCCGCCTGGATTTTCATGCGCTGGCAGCCGATGAAGTCCGCCTGCAGCTGACGCTCGAAAACGCGCCCGCGCATTGCTGCGCGCTGCGCCTGCCCGTCCCCATGCGGGATGCGAAGACGTTTCTGAAACTCCTGCAACTGGAGTTGAGCGCGCGCGCTCCCGGCGCGCCCGTCCTGAAACTGCGGATCGAGCTGAATCCGGTCAAACCCAGAGCCCAGCAGCACGGCCTTTTCCTGGCGCTGGCCCCGGAGCCGGCGAAACTCGAAATCACCTTGTCCCGCCTCGCCAATTTAGTCGGGCCGGAGAATGTGGGCACGCCTGAACTTCTCGATACGCACCGCCCGGACAGTTTCCGTATGCGGCACTTTTCGGTACCGCTCCTTCACATGCCAGCACACCTAAAGGGGATGCCGGGTCGCGGCTCGGTAACAACAGAGGCGGCGCTCACGCTCCGCCGCTATCGCCCGCCGCAATATGCCCAGATTCGCCTCGACCGGGAAGCGCCCGCGCACATCGTCACCGCCACTCTGCGCGGGAACGTCATCGCACATGCCGGGCCATGGCGCTCCTCGGGAGACTGGTGGAAAAACGAACCCTGGGACCACGCCGAATGGGACATCGCCCTTGCCGGCGGCGCTCTTTACCGTGGCGCTCTTTACCGTATCTATGAAGACCTGCGCACCGGCCGCTGGTTCCTCGAAGGGAGCTACGATTGACTCCTTATATAGAACTCCACGCCCGCTCCGCCTTCAGTTTCCTGCAGGGCGCCTCGCTCCCGGAAGAGTACGCCGAAACAGCCGCAAAGCTCGAAATCCCCGCCATGGCGCTGCTCGACCGCGACGGCTTCTACGGTTCGCCCCGCTTTTTCGCCGCCATGAAGAAGCAGAATCTGCGAGGCCACACCGGCGCCGAAGTGCGTTGCACCGATGGCAGTTATTACCCGCTGCTGGCCAAAAGCCGCACCGGTTACCGGAACCTCTGCCGCCTGATCACCCGCACGAAATTACGCACCGAAAAGCATCCGAAACCTGGCGCGGAAGCGGCCGCGACACCCGAAGAAATCGCCGAATTCTCCGAAGGCCTGATCTGTCTCACCGGCGATGGCGACGGGCCGCTCGCCCTCGCCATCCGCAAAAACGAAGGCCGCGCTTGCATGGACCGTCTGCTCGCCACCTTCGGGCGCGGCAATGTTTACGCCGAACTCCAGCGCCATCGGGATCGCGACGAAGAGGCCCGCAATCAGGCCGTCATCGCGCTCGCGCGCAGTTTCCAGGCGCCATTGGTTGCAACCAACGGCGTCCGCCATGTGGAACCCGCCGCGCGCCAGATCCTCGATGTCTTCACCTGCCTGCACCGTAAAGTCACGCTCGCCACGGCAGGTCAACTGCTCTCGAAAAACGCCGAACGCCATCTGAAATCCGGCGTGGAAATGCTGCGGCTGTTCGCCGATTACCCCGAAGCCATCGCCAACACGCGCGAAATTTCCGCACAACTGCCTTTCGAACTCTCCGATCTGGGCTACGAGTTTCCGCGTTACCCCGTGCCGCAGGGCCAGTCCGAAATCGCGTTTCTGCGCGACCGCACCCGCGAATCCGCGCGCATGCGCTATCAATCCGGCTACAAACGCGCCCGCCCTCAGATCGAACACGAACTCGACGTGATCGAAAAGCTGAACCTCGCGGGCTATTTCCTGATCGTGTGGGACATTGTCAACTTCTGCCGGGACGAAGGCATTCTCGTCCAGGGACGCGGCTCCGCGGCCAACAGCGCCGTCTGTTATTCGCTCGGCATCACGGCGGTGGACCCCATCGGCATGGAACTGCTCTTCGAGCGCTTCCTCTCCGAAGAGCGCGGCGAATGGCCCGATATCGATCTCGACCTCCCCAGCGGCGAAAAGCGCGAGCGCGTCATCCAGCACGTCTACGAGCGGTACGGAAAACACGGCGCGGCCATGACCGCCAATGTCATTACTTACAGGGGACGCTCCGCCGCCCGTGAAGTGGGTAAAGTGCTGGGCTTTGAAACCGCCGCGCTCGACCGCCTTTCGAGCCTGGCGCCCATGTGGGGCTGGAAAGACCCTGAACACAAACCGGAAAAACAATTCAACGAAGCCGGACTCGATCCCGGCCACCCGCGCGTGCGCAAATTCATGGAACTGGTCGCCGGCATTCAGGACCTGCCGCGCCACCTCGGACAGCACAGCGGAGGCATGATCGTCTGCCAGGGGCAACTCGATTCCGTCGTGCCCCTGGAACCCGCCAGCATGCCGGGCCGCGTGGTCGTGCAATGGGATAAGGAAGACTGCGCCGATCTGGGCCTCATCAAAGTGGATCTTCTGGGGCTGGGCATGATGGCCGTGCTCGAAGATTCTCTCGTCCTCATCCGCACGCACTACAAACGGGAAGTGGACCTGGGACAACTCCCTCCGGACGATCCCGAAACCTATAAAGCGCTGCGGCAGGGCGACACCGTCGGCATGTTCCAGGTGGAGAGCCGGGCGCAGCAGGCCACTCTGCCGCGCATGAAGCCGGTACGGTTTTACGACCTCGTGGTGCAGGTTGCGATCATCCGTCCCGGCCCCATCGTGGGCAAGATGATGCACCCGTACCTTGCCCGCAGGCAGGGCAAGATGCCGCCGGATTGCCTGCACCCCAGTCTCGAACCGGTGCTGCGAAGGACCCTCGGTGTGCCGCTGTTTCAGGAGCAACTCCTCCGCATCGCCATGGTCGCGGCCAATTTCACCGGCGGGGAAGCCGAAGAACTGCGCCGGGCCATGGGTTTCAAACGGTCCGCGGAACGGATGAAACATATCGAAGCCCGTCTGCGCGCGGGTATGTCCGCCAACGGAATCCTGGGCGAAACGCAGGACACCATCGTGCAATCGATCACCGCGTTTGCGCTTTACGGCTTTCCCGAATCCCACGCGGCGAGTTTCGCTCTGCTGGCCTATGCCAGCGCGTACCTGAAAGTCCATTACCTGGCTGCATTTACGTGTGCTTTGTTAAACAATCAGCCGATGGGTTTCTATTCGCCCGCCGTCCTGATCAAAGACGCCCAGCGCCACGGTCTGCGCGTGCTGCCGGTTGACATTACGAAATCGGATTGGGATTGCGGCATTGAAAACATGCACCTCCGTCTGGGTCTGCGTTACGTGAAAGGGCTGCGAGCCGAATCGGGAGCCCACATCCTGCGCGAAAGGGAGATCGCGCCCTTTGCCGATATCGACGACCTGGCCCGGCGCGTGCCGCAACTTCGCAAAGACGAAATGGCGAAACTGGCCGCCACCGGAGCGCTCAATCCCCTGAACGCCGCGCATCGCCGGGACGCTCTGTGGAAATCCAGCCGGGCCACCCGCGACGCCGGACCGCTTCTCGCCGAGGTTCCCGAAAACGCCCCCGAAGCCCCGCTCCAGCCGATGACCGTCGCCGAGCGTCTCAACGCCGATTACGGCGGAACCGGCGTCAATATCGGGCGCCACCCCATGGCGCACCGTCGCGCGGAGATGAATGCGCTCGGCGTCACTCCTGCTGCGGCGCTCGCGAACGTCCCCTCCGGCGGGCGCGTGCGGATCGCCGGATGTGTCATCGTGCGGCAGCGCCCGGGTACCGCTAAAGGCATTGTTTTCCTGAGCCTGGAGGACGAAACCGGCATCGCGAACGTGGTGGTGATGGCCGAAATCTTCGATGCCAACCGGCTGCTGATCGCAGGCGCCCGGTGGTTACTGATCGAAGGGCCGGTCCAGAATGTGGACAACGTGATCCATGTCCGGGCTAAACGGATACAAGCATTGGAGTTTTCCGCCGCAACGGCAGCCTCGCACGATTTCCACTGACCGTCATCCGAAAAAAAGCGTTCCAAATCGGAAACAAAGTGAGCGAACTCCCACCATATCCGTGGGAATGTCCAGCACTACGAAGCTCCTTCTTGTCCTGCTGGCGGCCACAGCGGCGAACGCTCAGTTCACCGCGGCCCCGGGCAGCCCGTTCGCGACGGGAACCAATCCGCAATCCATGGCGGCGGGGGACTTCAACGGAGACGGCAACCCGGATCTCGTCATTGCCAATTCCAGCGACAACACCGTTACCGTCCTGCTTGGCGATGGAGCGGGCGGGTTCATGGCGGCGGCCGGCAGTCCGTTCGCGACGGGGTGCAATCCGCGCGCCGTGGCGGTGGGGGATTTCAACGGAGACGGCAAGCCCGATCTCGCCATCGCCAATTCCGGCAACAGTGACGTTACGATCCTTCTCGGCAACGGCCTGGGCGGGTTTACCGCAGCCGCCGGCAGCCCTTTCGCAGTGGGCGCAGCGCCGTTTTCCGTGGCCGTGGGGGATCTCAATGGCGACGGCAGAATCGATATCGTCACGGCGAACTCCGGCGACAATACCCTCACCGTCCTGCTGGGCAACGGGACGGGGGGCTTCGCCGCCTCCACCGGCAGCCCGTTTCCGGCAGGTTCGAATCCGCAGTCCGTGGCAGTTGCGGACCTCAACGGAGACGCCAGGCCGGATCTTGTCGCGGCCAACTCCGGCGACAACACCATCACTGTCCTGCTGGGCAATGGATCGGGCGGATTCGCAGCCTCCACCGGCAGCCCGTTCGCGGTGGGGCCGGCGCCGCAATTCGTGGCGGCAGGAGACTTCAACGGAGACGGCAAGCCCGATCTCGTCACGGCCAATTTCAGCGGCAACAACGTGACACTCCTGCTGGGCGACGGCGCGGGCGGCTTCGCGGCGGCCGCCGGCAGCCCGTTCGCGGTGGGAACCAATCCTCTGTCTGTCTCTGAAACACATATCAACCTCCCCACCAAACACGATCTGTACAACTCCAAGTTCGGCGACGGCGCCGTCACGCTACTCCTGAATACGCGTCATGCGATTGCCGTAAATTTCCCTTCCCTGACCTTCTACGCGGGTGTGGGACAGGCCGCGCCGGCCTCCATTCCGGTCAGCGTGAGTTCCACGACTGCCGGATCCACTTATGCCGTTGCTTCGAATCAGGCCTGGCTCACGCCCACTCCGGCATCCAATGCCACCGGCGGCGTGACCACCGTGCATTTGTCCGCCGCCCAGACTGCGCTTACCGCCGGCGTCCATATGGGAACGGTTCGTTATACCGCGCCCAATTTTTTCGACGCCGCGACGAACGTGACGTTCAGCGTGGCGAATCCATCCGGAACTCTGCAGGCAGCGGCCGGCAGCCCGTTCACGGTGGGGCCGGCTCCGCAATCGGTGGCCGTGGGGGACTTCAACGGCGATGGCAAACCCGACCTTGTCACGGCCAATTATGCCGGGAACAGCGTGACGGTGCTTCTGGGCGATGGCGCGGGCGGGTTCACGGCGGCCTCCGGCAGTCCGTTCGCGGCGGGGAGCAATCCCGCTTCCGTGGCGGTGGGGGATTTCAATGGAGACGGCAAGCCGGACCTTGTCACGGCCAACTCCGGCGGCAATAACGTAACAGTGCTTCTGGGCGATGGCGCGGGCGGGTTCCCGCCCGCCCCCGGCAGTCCGTTAGCGGTGGGAAAGAATCATCAGTCGTTGGAGGAGGGGGATTTCAACGGCGACGGCAAGCTCGACCTTGTCACCGCGAATAATGGCGAGCACGATGTAACGGTCCTGCTGGGCAACGGCTCGGGCGGGTTCGCGCCGGGCCCGGGCAGCCCGTTCGGGGTGGCATTATTTCCGCAGTCCGTGGTTGCAGGAGACACCAACGGCGATGGCAAGCTGGATATTATCGCGGCCAATTCCGGCAGCAACGCCGTAACGGTCCTTTTCGGCACCGGGTCGGGCGGGTTCACCGGGCCTGGAGTCTTTCCGGTGGGATCGTTTCCGCAAGCCGTGGCCCTGGGGGACTTGAACGGAGACGGCAAGCCCGACATTGTCGCGGCCAATTCCGGCAACGATACGGTAACCGTGCTGCTGGGCAACGGATCGGGCGGATTCACCGCGGCCGCGGGCAGCCCGTTCGCGGTGGGAGCGAATCCGCAATCCGTGGTGGCGGTGGATGTTAACGGAGACGGCAAACCGGACATCGTTGCGGTCAATATCGGCGACAACACCCTGACGATTCTGCTGGGCAACGGATCGGGCGGATTCACCGCGGCCGCGGGCAGCCCGTTCGCGGCCGGCGCCAATCCGTTTTCCGCGGTCGCGGGAGACTTCAACGGGGATGGCAGGTCCGACCTTGCAGCGGTGGATATCGGCGGAAACACGGTAACCGTGCTGCTGGGCGCGCCGGTCGCCACCAGTTCCGTGCTGAGCACGACGGCGGGCGCGAGCGTCGCGTACGGCGTTTCGATTCCGCTGACGTTGACCGTGACACAGCCGTCGGGCGGTTTCAGCGTACCGGGCGGTACAGGAACCTTTCTGGACGGAGCGACGACGCTCGGCACCCCCACGCAGACCGCTGGTCCTTACCTGTTTTCCGCAACCGGTCTGGCGCCTGGGAACCATACCCTTACCGCTACTTACAACGGCGATTCCGCGGACGCCACCTCCACCAGCAACACCGTTTCGGTGACCGTGACCCCGGCCAGCCAGACCATTACTTTCGGCGCACTCCTGAGCAAGGCGATCGGGAGCGCACCGTTCACGGTGACCGCGACCGCGTCTTCCGGGCTGGCCGTCAGTTTCGCTTCGACCACCGCGCCTGTCTGCACGGTCGCCGGCGCGAGCGTGACGCTGGTGAGCGTGGGCGCGTGCACCATCCAGGCCACCCAGCCGGGCGACGTCGGCTACACCGCGGCCCCCGCGGTGAACCGGAACTTCAACGTAACGACCGCGAGCCAGACCGTCACCTTCGCCGCACTCTCGAACCAGGCGTTCGGGAGCGCTCCGTTTACGGTGAGCGCGACCGCGTCTTCCGGGCTGGCCGTCAGTTTTGCTTCGACCACCCTGCCCGTCTGCACCGTCGCCGGCGCAACCGTGACGATGGTGAGCGGAGGGACCTGCACCATCCAGGCGACGCAGCCGGGCGACGCCACTTACGCCGCGGCCCCCGCCGTGAGCCGGAACTTCACGGTGACGCCCGTCAGCCAGACCGTGACTTTCGGCGCACTCTCGAACCAGGCCTTCGGCTCCGCCCCGTTTACGGTCACGGCGACCGCGTCCTCCGGCCTTGCCGTCACCTTCACGTCAACCACCCTGCCCGTATGTACGGTTGCCGGCACAACCGTGACGATGGTGAGCGGGGGGACTTGCACGATCAAGGCCGCACAGACCGGCAACAGCAGCTATACCGCGGCCACACCCGTAAATCAGACGTTCACGGTGACGCCCGTCAGCCAGACCGTTACCTTCGGCGCACTCTCGAACCAGGCCTTCGGGACCGCTCCATTTACGGTGAGCGCGA
>VFSW01001472.1_pt1 | contig 35930 bp, 37 predicted proteins | sample 5358111 | NCBI WGS metagenome assembly VFSW01 (sample SAMN11554181, study PRJNA540505) | mine drainage metagenome | isolation source: sediment from site ElyBrook_90M | place: USA: Ely Copper Mine, Vershire, VT | collected 2017 | reverse complement strand
AGCATTCACGCGCAGGAGGTGAACGGCGTGACCGAAATGCCCCAGGCGCCCCGAATCGGCGCCGCGAGCGTGGGTTCGGTGGACGCGGCATCGGCGGCATCGGCGCCATCGCTTCCGAAGAGCGGCGATCCCGTCATCGACATGGCGCGGGAGGCGGCGTTTTCGTTCAGCGAGACGCTCCCCGATTATGTGGTGAAGCAGTTCACCACGCGCTTCCAGACCGCGGCCGCGCACGGCGGGCAAACCTCCTGGCAACCGATCGATAACGTCACGGCAGACGTCGTTTCCGAAAACGGCAAAGAGAGCTACAAGAACATCCTGATCGATGGCAAGCGCCCGAAAGAGGCGGTGGAAAAGACCGGCTCGTGGTCGACGGGCGAGTATGCGAGCGTACTCCAGGATATTCTCCTGCCGCAGACCGACGCGGACTTCCACAACAAGCGTTCCACCACAATCGTGAACCGGTCCGCGTTCCGCTACGACTTTTCGGTGGAACAACCGAACTCGCATTGGCACGTCTACGCATCTTCGGAGTCGTACCGGCCGGAGTACGCCGGCGCCATCTGGATCGACAAACAAAACTATCGCGTGTTGCGGATCGAAATGTCCGCCCGCAACATGCCGAAGGGCTTCCCGCTCGACACCGTGGAATCCGCCGTCGATTACGATTACGTGACGATCGGAGGCAGCCGGTTTTTGCTGCCGGTGCACTCCGAGGCGCTGAGCTGCGAGCGCGGCACCAGCATCTGCAGCCGGAATGTGATCGATTTCCGGAATTACAGGAAATTCGGAGCCGATACGACCATCACCTTCGATCCGGCGCCGGATAAGAACTGACCGATATACAGAGTAGGTAGAAATCCGACGCCCGGCTGGTATACTGACCTCTGGCACAGGCGATGAGAAGATCTTTGTGTATCGTTCCCGTCTCCTGTTTCCTGATCTGCTGCGGCTCGCACCGCGGTTTGAAAGTCATCCAGGATGCCGCGGCGGCACTGGGGGGTAAGGACAAGATTCTAAACGTCCGGACCCTCGAGATCGCGGGCGATGGCCTCTACATGAGCCTGGGCCAGAACGCCACTCCGGAAGGGCCGCTCCCGGTCTGGAAAGTCAGCGAATTCAGGCAGGCGTTCGACCTGGCCCGGGGACGCATGCGGCTGCGGGAGGTTCGCACCGCGCAATTCCCGTCCGGGACCGAGTCCGCGGTCCGGCAGAATATCGGGATCGATGGCGAGATCGCCTGGGATGTCGACGAGCGGGGTAACGCGAGACGCATTACCGAACGAGCCGCTGTCGAGCGCCGGGTTTCAGCGCTGCATTACCCCCTTGCGATCCTGCGCGCGGCGTTCCATTCGGCGGCCAGGTTGAGCGCTTTCCGCCAGGTGGGTAACTTCGACATCGTGGATATTTCGACGGCAAACGGCGACAGCCTGACGCTGGCCATCGACCGTAAAACGAGGCTGCCGGTCAGCGTGATCTCAACCACGGACCAGCCGAATCTTGGCGACGTCGATATCGAGACGGACTTCCAGGACTACGCGGATGTGGGCGGGCTGAAGGTGCCGGGCCGCATCACGACGCGGATCGACAAGTGGCCGGTATCCGATATCCGGGTCTCCAGAACCACGCTCAATGGCGAGATGCAGGATATGGCGGCGCCGGACGCCATCCGGGTCGCGCTTCCCGCCCCGGCGAACCCTCCCATCGATATTTCCGCGATGCCGGTCCGCGAAGGAATCTGGTGGCTGGGCGGCAAGGGGAGCGCCCGCAGCGTCGTATTTGAATTCAGCGACCATCTTACTGTGTTCGAGGTTCCCGAGAGTGAAGCCCGGGCGAGGGCGGTCATCGCCAAGGCCCGGTCGCTCGCGTTCGGGAAGCCGCTGACGGAGGCAATCGTCTCCAGTCATCGTTTCGCCGATTCCGCCGGCCTGCGCGTGGCGGTTGCCGAAGGGCTCACGATTATCGCGCAACGCGGGAACGTGGCGTTCTTCAGGGAATTGCTGACGCGCCCGCACACCCTCGTTCCGGACGAACTGGCGACCGGAATCCCCCCGCAGATCAAAATTACGCCGGTTGACGACTCACTGATTCTGAAGGACGATGCCATGGAACTGGATCTGTATCGCGTGAAGAACGATCCTCAGGCTGGAACGCTCCTGATGGGCTGGGCGCCGCGGGACCGCATTCTGGTGCAGGCCGGTCTTTACGATTCCGGCTGGCTCCGGTTCCCGTTCGTCGACATCCTGCGCGAGAATCTCCAGCTGCGGAATCTCAAGGTCGAGACCGACGTTCCGATCCACGGAGAGATCGAGAGCTATGCGGAAGTGCTGAAAAAAATGCAGCAGAACAGAGTCGAAGAATCGAAGTAGCTCAGCGCGCCGCTCGGTTCTCAAAAACGAACTGGTTGCACCCGAGGCCGACGCCTCCGCACATCATCTTCGTCAGCGTGAAGCCGCGCGCGCGATAAAAATCGAAAATCTGTTCCGGCGTCGCCACTTCGTAAGGATAGCCGCCGACCCAGTCGACAATGTCGCGCCAATAGCTCATGCCGCGGCCGTACTCCTGCGTCCAGCGGCGCACGAACTCTCCCGGACGCCCCTTCAGTATGGCCCGCAGCAGGTCTTTCGCTTCCCGCGGCGCACTCACCAGCAGGGCAAAAGGAGGGCGAAGCAGTCCGGGCAAACGGTTATATGTCTTCTTGATCGCCCGCCAGCGGACCGCCTGCGTGCCTGTGTCGTTGTAAATCGCAATAAACAACTTTCCCGCCGGCGCCACGGGCAGCGCCGCATTCGCCAGACCAAGCCACATCTGTCCCGTATGGTGCAGGACTCCCCAGGAATACACAACGTCGAACTGCCCGAGTCCCCGCACATAGGCCGTGTCGAGGGCCGAAGCTTCCTCCACCGTCCAGTCCGGATCGCCGGGAAAGTAACGCCGGCGCAGTTCGCGCGTGCAGGCCACGGAATGAGGATCGAAGTCAAAGGAATAAACCTTCGCGCCCAGCTTTCTGGCCGCCAGGCTGAACAGCCCGCTGCCCGACCCGATGTCAAGAAACGTGCGCCCGTGGAGGTCTTCCACTTCCAGATACTGCCGCAGCGAAGCGACGGCGCTCGCAATCCGGTCGTCGTCCAGAATCTGGAGGAAACGGCTCCAGTTCCTGCCGAATTCGAACCTCTCGCCGCTTTGAACTTCATCCGCGTGAGTGCTCACTTGTTGCGTTTTCCTCAAGCCTGTCTGGACCTGACCGCGTTCAGAATCTGCGGATATGAAATCAGATCGACGTACTCTTCCGGTTCAAAATCGATGCCAAACTCTTCGGAGACAGCCGTCAGCAGCGTGATGTGCGCAACCGAATCCCATGCCTCCAGGGTATCGATGCTGGCCGCCTGAATCTCTCCGGCGCGAACATCGGGGAACACGTTTTCGAAACACTGCGTGACGCGGGCTTCAATGCCGTTCATGTCAACACCTCATCCATCCGGTGCGGGAGCGGGCCGCAGACAGCCCGGAACTCCGAGGCCGCCAGCTTGCCGCTTTCCCGTGCACCGATATGTTCCAGAAACTCCTGAAGCGGCTGGTTGCGGCCGGTCGCGGCAAAGGCAAATTCAATCTCTTCCGTGCGGGACTGGCGCAGCAGGCTGTCGAGCATATGGTGTTCGATGCGCCGTGAAAACGCCCGGCAGCTCAACACCCAGTGGCTCACTCGCAGCCGCGGCGCACCTGTGTCGGCAACTGGCTCGGCCACCAGGACGGCAATCCTCCCCAGCGGACCGAACTTGTCCCGGTAGGAGGCGGTGACCGCCAGCGTTCCGGGCTGTTCCAGCAGCCTTCGCCAATCGCCCTCCGTCACACGGAGGCCATTCAGATTGAACTGGTTCGTTTTGTTGATCAACTCCAGCGCTCGGTTATCGGCGCCCGCCCCGGTTGCATAATCCAGCGTGACCGTGCCCTGCAGGCCGCGCAGGAAATCCGGCGATCCGGCATCCCCGCCCGACTCGCGAATCACAGCCCCGGCGCGAATGCTTTCCCGGCGCAGGCGATCCTCTTCCAGCAGAACCGGCTTGCCAAACAGGTCGCGCAGTTGTCCCAGCAACTGCCAGACTCGCGCGGCGTCGTTGCCCGGATGCCACAGGCAGGTCATCTCGGGAAAGATCTGCCCCACCTCGTCCAGTTCCATCCGGTTGTCGTCGATGAATACCACGCTCTCGGCGCCCAGATTCCAGACCCGCAGGATTTCCGCTACCGCCTTCGACTTGGCGCCCCAGCTGGCCATGACCGGGAACAGCGTGTCGGCGTCGAGCAGCAGATCGTTGCGCGCCAGAGCCTCCTGCACCGCGGCGGGCTCGTTTTTCGAGACTACGCCCAGCAAGACTCCGCAACCGGCCAGATGCCCCAGCATCTGCTGGTAAAGTCCGTGCGGCTGCGCGCGTTGCTCGTGGCTCCAGGACACCGCCGCGGCTCCGATCTCGCCCACAATGCCCGCCCACAAGGTGCCGTCCAGGTCGGTGATGAGCCCTTTCCTGGGCAGGGTCTGCCACAGCACCGCCGCCATGCTCTCCGCCACGGCGGCCGCGTACGGCAAGGTGTAAGGGAAGCCCGCGAGCAGCTCCATTTTCGGGTCCAGCTTGCCCTCCGGTTCGCCGCCGTTCGGATCGCCTGCATCGGGAGCCACGCGCGGAGGCTGCACGACGCGAACGCCCGGTTTACCCGCCGCCTCCAGCAGAAACGCCGCCACCAGCTGCCGCAGTTGCAGCTCCAGCGAACCGGCTTGCACCTGAATGGTGCTGTCAATCGGAGGCAGTGGCAGGCCCGGCCCCAGCAAGGCCACTGGCATGCGCTCCGCCAGTTTTCCGATGCCCTGCGCCAGATGTGTCAACCGCTCAGCCGCCGAGACGCAAATGTCCTGCTTCGAAAAGGTTCCCCAGCCCGCGCTTGTTCTCAACCCGAGGCGCGGATCGATGTCGCTCCACTCGATTACCACGGCGGCGGCGGTCGCTTCGGAAACCGCGGCTCGCGCCAGGTTACCGGGGACATCGCCATAGCGCCCCGTGAGAACTTCCGCCCGATCCTGCGGCTGCCGCTCCGCCTGATATGCACGCAAGAATGTGGCCAGATGCAAGGGCTGGAATCCGCAAACCAGAAAAACCGGCCGCGTCTGGCCGGTTCCCTCCTTAATACGGATCAGATTTGTCTTGATCGCCGCGAGAGCCTGGTTGAGCGTCATCAAAAATACAATTCTACGATCCTTACTTTACCAGCCCACCCATCAGCGGGCCTTTGCGACCTGCCACTCGCCCGCCACAATCCGGACAGCCGTGTCGGGCGGATTCGCCGCCTCGGCTTCATTCGGGGCATGATGAAGAATCACCAGATTCGCGGGTTCACCCGCATCGATGCGCGAACCCTTCGCCGGCACAATCCACGAGCCCGTCAGATCCGTCCGATCCGAATTCTGGGGCACCGGCACATCCTTCCGCAAACCAACCGACCGTATCCTGCCGCCCGCGACCACGATAATGGAATCGCCGATCGGTTGCGCTCCCGGCGAGACGATCGTGGTGGCTCCGATCAGCACCTTCAGCCTGGCGTTCGTGCTCTCGGACCTCTGACACGCGGCCAGGAACGGGAAAATGAGAATCGGAATCAGTCTTCTATCCATGCGAAACCGCAGTATCGCACGCGCGCGCCATGGTGGCGCGGCGGTAGTGACACAATCGAAGGAATCCTCAAAATGAACCTTTGCGATCTGTTCGATCTGTCTTTGAAAGGCCGCCGCGAGAGCGCCGCGCTCGAGTTCCACGACCGCATCCTGACCTTCGGCGAACTCGATTCGCGCAGCAACCGCCTCGCGCGCCTGCTCGAAGCCAAAGGCCTCCGCGCCGGCGACCGCCTCTGCGTTTACCTCGCCAACTGCGTCGAGACGATCGATCTCTATCTCGCCTGCGTCAAACTTGGCGTGATTTTCGTCCCCATCAACGTCCTTTATCGCGACCGCGAGATTTCGCACATCCTCTCCGACGCGGAACCGCGCGCGCTCGTGACGGATGCCCAGGTATCCACTGAAATCCCCGTCTGGACGCCCTCCGAGCTCACCGCAGGCGCGGAGGCAATGCCCGACCTCCGCCCCGCCGTGCACATCGACGGCGACTTCCCCGCGGGCATCATCTATACTTCCGGGACCACCGGGACTTCGAAAGGCGCCGTTCTCACCCACAACAACTTCGCCTCGAACGCCGTCAATCTGCTGGCCTGCTGGGAGATCTCCGCCGCCGACCGTTTTCTGCTCGCGCTGCCTCTCTTCCACGTGCACGGCCTCGGCAACGGACTCCACTGCTGGCTCATGAGCGGATGCCGCATGAGGCTGCTTGAGCGCTTCGAACACCGCAACGCCGCGGCGGAATTTCTGAATTTCCGCCCGACGCTCTTCTTCGGCGTCCCCACCGTTTACGTCCGCCTGCTCGGGACCGGCCCCGACACCGCGCGGGAAATCGGTTCGTTCATGCGGCTCTTCGTTTCCGGCTCCGCGCCGCTTCCCGCGCAGGTGCTCGAAGAGTTCCGCGACCTCTTCGGCCACACCATCCTGGAGCGATACGGCATGAGCGAGACGCTCATGAACATCAGCAACCCGTATGCCGGGGAAAGGCGCGCCGGCACGGTCGGATTCGCTCTGCCCGGCGTCTCCGTGCGCCTGCTGGACCCCGAGTTAAAGCCGGTTGCTTACGGCGAAACCGGCGAACTCTATCTGCGCGGCCCGAACGTCTTCGCCGGCTACTGGAGACGCGAGGAAGCCACCCGCGAAGCCTTCGTGGACGGATATTTCAAAACCGGCGACCTCGCCACACGCTCTCCCGACGGCTACTTCACGCTCAGCGGACGCAAGAGCGACCTCATCATCTCCGGCGGCTTCAACATCTACCCGCGCGAGATCGAAGAGTTTCTGCAGGAACAGCCGGAAATCGCCGAAGCCGCCGTGGTGGCGCTGCCGGACAAAGTGCGCGGCGAAGTGCCCGTGGCTTATGTGGTCGCGAGCGGCCCGTTCGACGCCGCCGTAATGGAAACGCGCTGCCGCGAAAAACTGGCGTCGTTCAAGATCCCGCGGGATTTCATCGCGGTGGACAAACTGCCGCGCAACGCCATGGGAAAAATCCAGAAACACCTGTTGCCGAAGCGGGCTGCGGCCGATGGCCGCTGATTTCGACGTCGTCGGCGTGGGTCTGAACGCCACCGACACCATGCTCATGGCGCCGCACTACCCGGCCTGCGGCGGCAAAGTGCCGCTCACGCGCGAGTTCTATTCGGTGGGCGGACAGGTCGCCACCGCCATGGTCGCGTGCGCGCGTCTCGGTCTCCGCGCGAAGTACATCGGCGCGGTCGGCGACGACGAACGCGGCCGCATCCAGATGGACAGCCTGCGCGCCTCCGGCATCGACATCGAGCATGTCCTGCAGAGGGTGAACTGCCCGAACCAGTCCGCCTATATCGTGGTCGATGAGTCCACGGGCGAAAGAACCGTGTTCTGGAGCCGTCCCGATTGCCTCGCCATCTCGCCGGGCGAGATCGACCCCGGCCAGATCGTGCGCGCCCGCCTCCTGCATATCGACGGGCACGACACGCCGGCGGTTGAACACGCGGCTCGCATCGCCCGCGCTCACGGCATGGCGGTGACCGTCGATGTCGATACCATCTACCCCGGCTTCGAGCGTGTGCTGCCTCTGGTCGATTATCTGATCGCGAGCGCGGCGTTCCCCGCGCGCTGGACCGGCATCGAAGATCCCTTCGGCGCGCTCATCGCGATTCAGCGCCAGTCCGGTATGCGGCTCGCCGCCATGACTCTGGGGGCCGAGGGCGCGCTCGCCTGGACCGAAGGCCGGTTCATCTATTCGCCCGGGTTCGCGGTGCACTGTATCGATACCACCGGCGCCGGAGACGTCTTCCACGGGGCTTTTTGCTATGCTGTTTTGCAGCAGATGTCCATTGCCGATGCGCTCGAATTTTCCAACGCAATGGCCGCGCTGAACTGCACGGCGCTCGGAGCGCGCGGCGGCATCGCGACTGCCGGGGAAGCGAGGCGTCTGATCGCGAGCCAGCCGGAAGCGGCCCGCAACCGCAATCCTTCCATCGTTCACGGAATTGAAGCGCACTGAATGTTTCCCCTGCGCGACGACCGGCCGACGTCCTCCCCTCCCATCGTCACCACGCTGCTGATCGTCGCCTGCGCGCTCGTGTTCTTTTTCGAGCTGTCGCTCGACGAATATTCCCGGGATTATTTCATTACTTTGTACGGAGTTGTGCCCGCGCACCTGCGGCCCGTGACGCTTCTGACGTCCCTTTTTATCCACGCCGGCTGGAGCCACATTATCGGCAACATGCTCTTCCTCTGGGCCTTCGGCAAGAGCCTCGAAGACGCCATGGGCCACACGAAATTTCTGGGTTTTTATCTCATTTGCGGCGTCGCCGCCGGCATCTCCCACGTCTTTTTCAACTCGTTCACGACTCTTCCCACCATAGGGGCCAGCGGCGCCATCGCGGGCATCATGGGCGCCTATCTCGTCAAGTTCCCGCGCGCGAAGATCCACACTCTGGTCTTCCTCTTCTTCTTCGTCACCATGGCCGATATCCCGGCGGCCTTTATTCTTTTATACTGGTTCGTCACCCAGTTGTTCAGCGAATACGGCTCCATCACGCAGACCCACGTCGTCAACGGAGGGGTGGCCTATGCCGCTCACATTGGCGGCTTCGTCACCGGCATGATCCTGGTGCAGTTCATGGGCGCCCGCAGCCGCTATTTTCCCCGCCGCGATATTTATTGGTAACTATGCTCGACCTGCTTGCGATCGCCGCTCATCCGGACGATGTGGAACAGACCTGCGGCGGCACGCTCCTGCGCATGGCCGAAGCCGGATACCGTACCGGCATCGTCGATCTGACCGCCGGCGACATGGGAACCCGCGGGTCGCCCGAGTTGCGCGTCTCCGAATCGGAGGATGCGGCGAAGATCCTCAAAGTCTCGCATCGCGAGAACCTGCATTTTCCCGACGCACGCCTTGAAAATTCCATGGCCGGACGCATGACTCTCGCCCGGCGCGTGCGCGAATTGCGGCCGCGCACCGTGATTCTTCCGTATTGGGAAGGTCGCCACCCCGATCATTACCGCACGGCCGAACTCGGATATGAAGCCTGCTTTCTCGCGGGCCTGAAGAAAATCGATCCATATACGGAGCCGCACCGTCCGTACAAGATCGTTTATTCGTCCCTTTACGCCAATGTAACGCCCTCGTTTGTGGTCGATATCACGACGTATTTCGAACGGCGCATGGAGTCCCTGCTGGCCTATCGTTCCCAGTACGGCGAGGTGCGGGACGGCGCGGCGCTCTTCCCGGATGAGCCGGAAATCCGGGATCGTCTCTCCGCGGTCGCGCGCTTTTACGGAAACCTCATCGGAGTGAAATACGGCGAGCCGTTCGTCGTCAAAGAGACGATGCGCGTGGACGACATCGTTTCTCTTCCCGTGCGCAGCATTTAGACTATTTCATAGCCATGAATCCGCGCGGATCTTTCGGATAAATCGCCGTCCGGCGACGCCTTTAATTCAAACTATTCCGTATACTGGACGTTGATCCGATGAAGCGCAAACGTACCGGTCGGCCCGTTCCGGAAGAACGGCCAGCAAGCGGCCCCGCCCGCGCCCGGCCGTTTTCATTGCCCTTCGGGCTCCGGTTATCCATCGGCGTCATCCTGATCGCGCTGCTCATCGAGGCGGGTTTCATCGTCCTGGTCCCGGGCGCCGTCCGGTTCTTCATCGACCGCGCCCTGATACCCGGGAACCGGGACGCGCTGTACCTCATCGCGAGCGTTCTGGCGGTGGCGGCACTGGCTTCGGTTTGTGCCGGGCTGGTGCGCGATTTTCTGTCGGCGCGCGTGGAAAGCAAGGTGCTCGGCGGCATCAGAGGGAGTTTGTTCGAGAGGCTGCACCGCCTGTCGATTTCGCTCGGATCGCAAGCGCCCGCCGCCGCTTTTATCGAGGACTTTTCCGCGGATTTCGCTCCGATCGAGAGCGCCGTCGCCATGGCCGTCCCCTGGGGCGTTCTGCCGGCCATGGAAGCTCTCTTCGGCACGGGGCTGATGTTCTGGCTCGATTGGCGCGGGGGAATTGCGGCGCTTCTTCTGTGGGCCTGGATTATCCTCGCACCCCGCGTTCCCGCCGCCGCCCTGAACCGCGCGAGCGCCGCTTTCAGGGAGGATGAAACCCGTCTGCTGGACGCCTTGAAGGGGGCACTCACCGCGCCCACGCTCGTCCGCGCTTTCTCTCTGGAGCGAATGGGCATCGCCCGGATCGGCAAACGAAACGATCTGCTGACGCGGAGCGCCATGCGCGCCGGCCGCCTTTCCGCGTTCATGGAACGCTTCACCGGCGCCGGGATTCTCGGCATTCAGACTTTTCTCCTCGGTTTGAGCGCCTTCCTTGTATTCGACCGGCAGATGACAGTAGGCACTCTGGCCGCTTTGCAGATGCTCGCGGTGACGCTGAGCAACTCCCTGATGTTCATCGTCGAGTTCGCGCCGTCCATCGCGGCCGCGCAGGCGGCCCACCGCCGTATGGAGGAGGCGCTCATGGACGCGCTCGGGGATTCGCACCCCGTGGAGGACGCTCCGGACGCGCGGTTGCTTCCTCCGCTTCAGATTGAGATCGTCTTCTCGAACGTCGATTTCGAGGGCGCCCTCAGCGGCGTGAAAGCCCGCATTCCGCGCGGAACCTCGGTGGCGTTCGTCGGCCCGAGCGGTTGCGGCCCGAGCGCCGCGATCGGCCTGTTGATGCGCTTCCACGATCCCTCCTCCGGCTTCATCGCCATCGACGGGCACGATCTGAAAGCGCTGGCGCAGGCTTCGCTGCGGTCACGTCTGGGTTTCGTGCCGCGCGAAAACGTTCTCTTCAATATGTCGGTCCGCGACAACATCCGGCTGGGTAAACCGGAAGCCTCGGAGGAAGCGACGATCGAGGTTGCCAGAGCCGTCGGCCTGCACGATTTCATCAAGACGCTGCCCCATGGCTATGGAACCCCGGCCGGCGAAGACGGCGTCCGCCTTTCCGCCGCGCAGATGCAGCGCCTCGCCATGGCCAGGGTCATGCTGCGCAATCCGGAGATCGTACTGCTCGATGAGTCGACGTCCGCGCTCGATCTCGCCGAGGAAGCGGACGTCGGCGCCATGATGCGTTCTCTGGCGCAGGGCCGTACGCTCATTGCCGCCACCCATCGTCCCGCCACGGCGGTCGATGCCGACTGCATCTTCTTCTTCGACCGGGGCGAGATCGTGGAGCAGGGAAGTCACTCCGAACTGCTGGAGGCGAACGGCGGTTACGCCGCCTTGTGGCGCAAGCAGAGCGGCTTCGCATTCTCCGCGGACGGCAAGCACGTGGACGTTGACGCGTCGCGCCTGAAGGCCTTTCCGGTGCTTGAGAATCTGGACGAGGAAATACTCGCCGAACTGGCGCCGTTTTTCGCTACCGAAACGTTCCCGCCGGGGCGCGAGATTGTCCGTCAGAACGATCCGGGCGATAAGTTTTACGTTGTCGTACGCGGCAGCGCGGAGGTCCTGCGGACCGAGGAACTCTCCGGCGACACGAAGCGGGTGGCCATCCTGCAGGATGGCGATTACTTTGGAGAAGTCACTCTGATCACCAGCTTTCCCCGCACCGCGACCGTGCGCACCGTCACCGCTTGCACCTGCATCTCGCTCGAAAGGGACCGGTTCGACCGCACGCTGGATGACTTTCCCGACTTGCAGCGGCAAATCGCCGAAGTGGCGATCCGGCGGTTGCGGGAATCGGCCGGAGCCGCGATGGCCGCGAGCCCGGACGGGAGATAGCTTCGACCCGGCGAACGAGTCTCACAAAGGATAAAACCTGCACCGCTGCTTTATCGCTTTGTCGCGATCAACGCTTGACAAGTGTTAAGCTACAAGCTACAGTCTGCCGATGAAAATTCGCAGCTTCGCGCACAGGGGCCTTAAACGCCTTTACTCCGGGGACGGCGCCAAAGGCGTTCCGCCCGACACGGCGGACAAACTGCGGAAGATGTTCGCGTTTCTCGACGCGATGCAGGAGGCCGACGAATTGCGTTCTCTCACGGTCTGGAAAGTTCACACGTTGACCGCCGACCGCAAGGGCACATGGAGTTTGAGCGTTACGCGGAACCGCCGTTTGACGTTCACTATCGACGGCGAGCGCGAAATCTGCGACCTGAATTTAGAGGATTACCACTAGCAAAAGGGAGTACCAAATTATGTCCATGAAGAATCCGCCGCACCCCGGCGATTTCATCCGAACGGAGATCGTTGAACCGGCTGGCCTGTCTGTCACCGCGGCAGCAGCCGCGCTTCAAGTGTCGCGCCCTGCCCTGTCCAGCTTGCTGAACAGCAAGGCCAACCTGTCCGGGGATATGGCGCTACGCGTCGAGAAGGCTTTCGGCGTGAAGATGGAAACACTTATGCGGATGCAATCGGCTTTCGACATTGCCAGGACTCGCAGTCGCGAGAAAGAAATCCGGGTTCGGCGCTTCCATCCCCCCGCCGAGGTTCACTTTTGAGGAACACGCGGTCGAGGCATATACCGCGTGAGTACTGCACTTCTATCGCGAACGGCCTCTGAGTCATATGGCGATTTGCGGAAGCGCTATATGAAAGTCGATGGTTCACGGGTGTAATGCCCGGCGCGGGTTCTCAAAAAAGAACGTGTCCAGCAAGAGCTGAAGAGCCGATTTTACGGGTACCGCCGAAGCAGTCCGGGGTCCGCTTCGGGAGACAAGTATTCAAAACGAAGCTTCTTCCTCTTCCGCGCGCGATTTCTATTGCGTGAACCTGGGCTCAAAGCAAAGCCGCGCGAATCTTATCCGCCGTCTCCCGCATCTGCGCGTCGCTCTCATACCCGCGCCTCGGCCAGAAGAACCCCTTCAACCCATCGCCCTTGCGGCGCGGCACGATGTGAACGTGCAGATGCGGTACGCTCTGGCTCACTTTGTTGTTGACCGCGATGAAGGTCCCCTCCGCGCCGAGCGCCGTCTCCACCGCCCGCTCCAGCCTCTGCGCCGCCTGAAGCAAAGGGCCGGTCTCCTCCGCGGGCAGTTCGGCCAGCGTGGCAATGTGCTGCGTCGGAATCAGCAGAACGTGGCCGGGAAACAGCGGCCGGCGATCCAGAAACGCGATCGAACCCTCAGCGCGCCACACAATCTCAGCGGCCGTTTTGCCCGAGACGACATCGCAGAAGAGGCAGCCGCTCACGTTTTGCCGGTCAAATTGAAACGGGCGGCGTAAACCGCCCGGCGAAATCTTCCATCCGGTCCACCAGAATATCCGGCGGAAATTCGCGGAAGGTCTCCGGTTGAAATCCCCAGGTCACGCCGCAGGCCGCCACGCCCGCGTTGCGCGCCGTCTGCACATCCACGTAAGAATCGCCCACCATCCAGGTCTCTTCGGACGCAGCGCTCGCTTCCGCCCGCAGCGCGTCGATTCCCATCCGGTGCGGCTTCTTGTGTTCGAAGCTGTTGCCGCCGTAGATCTGGAAAAAGAGATGCGCGATTCCAAGCCCTTCCACGATCCGGTGGCTGATGCGAACCGGCTTGTTCGTCAGCACCGCGAGCGTCGCGCCGGAAGCGTGCAGCAGGCCGAGCGACTCGCGCACCCCCGGATAGAGCACCGTGTAATCGAGCGCGTGATGCCGGTAGTAGTCGAGGAAGAATTCGAGCGCGTTGTTCACTTCCTCGTCCGTGGCCTCGGGTCCCATGGAGCGTTTGATGAGGACGGGCGCGCCGTTGCCGACGAAGGAAAAAATCTGTTCGTGGGGCAGCGGGCCGCGGTTGGCCTGCGCCCGCGTCGCGTTCACGGCGTGCGCGAGATCGAGCCGCGAATCGATCAGCGTTCCATCCAGGTCGAAGATCAGCAGGGGCATTGCAACTATGACGCCTTGTGCGTGCGGCGCACGGCCTTCGCCTGCGCGCGCGCCACGGGCTTGCGGCGAGGCCGTTTGCCGTCGATCTTGTACTCGATCATTTTCCGTTGCAGCGTGTTGCGGTGGATGCCCAGCAGTTTGGCCGCTTCCGACTGGTTCGCGCCCGTCGCCGCCAGGGCGCGTTCGATCATGCTCTTTTCGATAATTTCGACGGCCTGCTCCAGGAAAAAACCGGCGTTCATTAAATGCTCGATGAGAGCGTCAAAACTTTCTTTCATGAATATCTGGCGATCCTTAATCGTTCCGCGCCGGGGGGACCGTTTTCAATAGCGATTTGACCTGTTCGTATTGTTTCAGGAAGCTCGATCTGAGTTCCATGGGAGCCATCGCGACGAATGTCCGGGATGCGTCCAGAATGTAGGGCGTAATCCGCGAGTGTAACATCGAGGAAGACACGGTCTTCGCATCCACGCGCGGACCGAATGCCATGAACGCGGTCAGCAGCGCAATCGCCACCACCAGCCCTCGCGCCAGGCCAAACGCCGCCCCGAGCAGGCGGTCGAAAAACGACAGCCCGACGGTTCGCAGAAAACGGTTGACGATCCAGCCCAGCATGGCGCCGCAAAGCAGCACGGCAAACACCACCAGCAGAAATCCGAGCAGATTCGCCACCCGGGTCGAACTCACGTAAGGGGTCAGAAACGATCCGGCAAGCCCGTAAAACCACATACCCAGTATCAGCGCAAAAAGCGCCGCCGCCAGGCCAATAATCTCACGCGAGAAGCCCTTGCGCGCGCTCATGACGACGGAGAACAGCAGAACCGCCATCAGCACGTAATCGAGCCAGTTCACAGGCCGGCTCTCATAAGATGCGGCCCGTCAGGCGGGTGTAGGCTTCGCGGTACTTCTCCGCGGTTTTTTCGGCCACGTCCACTGGAAGCGCGGGAGCCGGCGGTTGCTTGTTCCAGTCCAGCGTTTCCAGATAGTCGCGCACGAACTGTTTGTCGAACGATTTCTGCGGGCCGCCCGGCGAATATTCGTCGCGCAGCCAGAATCGCGACGAATCGGGCGTGAGCACTTCATCGGCCAGCAGCAGCGCTCCGCCATGCCAGCCGAATTCGAATTTCGTATCGGCAAGAATAATGCCGCGCGATTCGGCGTATGCCGAAGCTCTGCTGTAGATGCGCAGCGTCAGATCGCGCAGCCGCGCCGCGGGAGGGCGGCCCACGGCCTTTTCGGCGGCTTCGAACGAGATGTTTTCGTCGTGGCCGGATTCGGCTTTGCTCGCCGGCGTGAAGATCGGCTCCGGCAGCCGGTCGCTTTCGCGCAATCCGGCGGGCAGAACGATGCCGCAGATCGCGCCGGTCCTGCGGTAATCTTTCCATCCGGAGCCGGAAACGTAACCGCGCGCGACGCATTCCACGGGCTCCATGCGGCAGCGCTTCACCAGCATCGAGCGCCCTTCGAGCTGCTCGCGGAACGGTTGCAACGGGGAGGGAAACGCGTCCACGTTGGCGGTAATCAAATGGTTCGGGACCACGTCGCGCAGAAAGTCGAACCAGAAGAGGCTCATCTGCGTGAGCACCCGGCCCTTGCCCGGGATGCCCTGCGGCAGGATGCAATCGAAGGCCGAGATACGGTCGGTTGCGACGATCAGTAAATCGGCGCCCACGGCGTAGACGTCGCGGACTTTGCCGCTGGCGACGCGCTCCACGCCCGGCAGACTGGTGGTAACGATGACGTCAGACACGGTTCAGAGTCTCGCCTTTACAGGAGAAGCGGGTAAGTGAGAAGCTTCCGGGTCGGTGACCAGGTGGCTGTGGTAGCGGCTGTAACCGAAATAAACGGCAAAACCGATGACGAGCCACACCACCAGACGAATCCAGGTCTCCACGTCCAGAAACGCCATCATTCCGAGGCAGACCAGTATCCCGAGAATCGGCACCAGAGGCACCAGCGGCGTCCTGTAAGGACGCGGCAGATCCGGTTGCGTGCGGCGCATCACCATGACCCCTGCGCACACGATCACGAATGCCAGCAGCGTTCCGATGCTGGTCATGTTGCCCAGACTCTGGATCGGAAGGAAGCCCGAAAACAGGCTCACGAAGACCATCAGCAGAAGGTTCGAGCGCCAGGGAGTTTTGAATTTCGGATGGACGTCCGAGAAAAGCTTCGGCAGCAAGCCGTCGCGCGACATGGAGAAAAACACGCGGCTCTGGCCCAGCAGCATGACGAGGATCACGGACGTATAGCCCGCCAGAATACCCACGATCACGCCCGTCGAAAGCCACGCGTATTTTGTTTTGTTGATGGCGTCGTAGATGGCGGTCGGCGTCATGTCTTTATAGTTGACGATTCCCGACATCGCATAGGCGAAAAGCACGTAGAGCACGGTGCAGATGATGAGAGAGCCGATGATGCCGATGGGCATATCCCGCTGCGGCGTCTTCGCTTCCTGCGCCGCGGTCGAAACCGCGTCGAAACCGATATAGGCGAAAAAGATCATGCCCGCGGCGCGCATGATGCCGCTCCATCCGAAGTGTCCGAAGGCGCCCGTGTTGGGCGGAATAAACGGGACGTAATTGGCGCGATTGATGTACGCCCACCCGAGTCCGATGACCAGCATGACGATGGTGACTTTGAGCGCCACGATCAACCCGTTCACCCAGGCCGATTCCGAGATCCCGATCATCAGAATCGCGGAGATCAGGCAGATGATGAAAATTGCGGGCAGATTCACCAGGCCGCCTTCGAGAGGCGATGCAGTCAGCTTCTGTGGCAGCGCGATTCCGAAGTGAGCGAGCAGCCGGATCAGATAGCTCGACCAGCTCACCGAAACGGTGGCCGCGCCCACCGCGTATTCGAGCACCAGATCCCAGCCGATGATCCACGCGAGCAGTTCGCCCATGGTGGCGTACGCGTACGTGTAAGCGCTGCCGGCGATGGGAATCATGGTGGCGAATTCGCTGTAGCACATGCCGGCGAAAGCGCATCCGAGGGCGGCGATCAGGAACGAGAAGACCACGGCCGGTCCCGCGTTATCGTGCGTGGCGACCGGCGTGATGGCGAAAAGGCCCGCGCCGATGATCGCCCCGATCCCGAGCGCGATCAGATTGACCGGGCCCAGCGTACGCTTCAGCTGGTGCTCGCCGCTCTCGCTTTCGCGCATGATGCGGGCAATGGGTTTGGTTGCGAAAAGGCTCAAGCGTTGTGTCCTCTTATGTCACGTTCTTCGCGCCGCGGCTCCACAGGAAGTAAACAGGCACTCCCAGCAACACCAGAATCAGCCCTCGGACAGTGAAGGTCGGTTTATTCACCAACAGCAGAACCTCAATGAGACCGGCTGCCAGCATATACAGGGCCGGCAGGATCGGGTATCCCAGAGCGCGGTAAGGGCGCTCGAGATCCGGACGCGTGCGGCGAAGCCGGAAGAGACCGCCGATCGTCAGAATATAGAACAGCAGCACTGCAAAGATAACATAGTCGAGCAGATCGTTGTACTGTCCGCTGAGCGTCAGCAGAATCGTCCAGACGCACTGGATTCCGAGCGCGAAAACGGGCGTACGGTGGGTTGAATCGAGCGTGCCCGCGCGGCGGAAAAACAGGTTGTCCCGCGCCATCGTGAAATAAACGCGCGCGCCCGACATGATCATGCCGTTGCAGCAGCCGAAGGTGGAGATCATGATGGCGATCGCCATCAGCTTTGTGGCCACCGGGCCGAACATCACGGAGACCACGGCCGTGGCCACCCGGTCCTCCGGCGCCGTCTGAATCTGCGGCAGCGTGAGCACCGAAAGATAAATGAAATTGCACGCGATATAGAGGATGGAAACCGTCCCGACGCCCATCCCGAGCGAGAGCGGCAGATTGCGTTTCGGGTTGCGCACTTCGCCCGCCGTGAACGTCACGTTGTTCCATGCGTCCGACGAAAACAGAGGACCCACCATGGCCGAGCCGATGAGCGCAACGGTGGCCCAGCTCCAGCTCGCGTTGCGCCAGAAATCGTGAAAATTGGCGGCGATGGCCTGCGGGTTGCGTCCCAGCAGGAAGCCGAGCACGACCAGACCCAGCAGCGACGCGACCTTGGCGAAGGTGAAGACGTTCTGCACCATCGCGCCCGTGCGGATGCCGCGCGTATTGACCGCGGTCAGCAGGACGACCACCGCAATCGCCAGCAATTGTTGCGTGGTCAGGCCGAGTTTGCCCGCTCCAATCAAATAATGGCTCGCGGAGATGGAAGGCAGGAAGACCCCGGAATATTTGGCGAAGGCCACGGCCACGGCGGCGATGGTGCCCGTCTGGATCACGAGGAAAAGGGTCCATCCGTAGAGAAACCCCCAGAGGCGTCCGAAGGCTTCGCGCAGATAGACGTACTGGCCTCCGGCGTGAGGCATGGCCGCCGCCAGTTCACCGTAGCTGAGAGCCGCGATGACCGTGAGCGCGGCGCCGATCAGCCAGCAGACGATCAGCAGCCCGGGCGATTTCACCTGGCGCGCCAGATCGGAACTGACGATGAAGATCCCGGAGCCGATCATGGACCCCATGACCAGCGTGGTGGCGGAGGTGAGTCCGAGGCCTTTGACGAAGCCGGCGGGCTGCTTTTCAGGCGTCATTGGTTAATGTTCCTGAGTATCGCAGGCTTTCTTTCACCCGGCTCGAAAATGCGCCCTTGCCTCGATGCCGCGATCGGCGACGGCTCTGCCAGAGTCCCGTGTTCGGCGATTAGAACCCCGATCGCGGCCGGCCTCCGCCGCCCGTGATCAAACGCGCCCCGCGGTTGTGCGTGAAGTAGTCATACGCCCACTGCACCGCAATCAGCAGGCGGTTCTCAAACTCCACGATGTACAGCAGATGAATGAACAACCACGCCATCCATGCGAGGATGCCGGAAAATTGAAACGGCCCGATATCCGCCACGGCGGAATTGCGGCCGATCGTCGCCAGGCTGCCTTTATTGAGATAGCGAAATGGCTTCGTTTTTTCGTTTCGCAAACGCGCCCCAATCAGCCGCGCCGCGTACCGGCCCTGCTGCATCGCCGTGGGCGCCACCCCAGGCACCTGTTTGCCATCCTGCAGGAACGCCGCGAGGTCGCCGACGATCAGAATTTCCGGATGCCCCGCAATCGAAAGATCGGGCTCCACGGGAACGCGGCCCGCGCGGTCGAGCCTCGCGCCCGTACGCTTCGCCAGCACCGCGCCCAGCGGAGAGGCCTGCACGCCGGCGGCCCACAGCACCGTCTTCGCCGCGATCCGCGTCTCCCCGTCCTGGAGCTTGACCGTCACCCCGTCCGCATCGATCCCCGTGACCGTCGCGCTGCTGCGCGTCCGCACCCCGAGCCGGATCAGCGCCTGTTCCGCCGCGGCTGAGAGCTTTGGCGTATACGTGGGCAGCACCCTGTCCGCGCCTTCGATCAGAAAGATATTCGCGTCCGCCGGATCGATGCTGCGGAAGTCTTTCCGCAGCGTGTCGCGCGCAATCTCCCCGATCGCGCCCGCCAGTTCCACGCCCGTCGGACCCGCGCCCACAATTACGAACGTCAACTGCGCCCGCCGCGCCGCCGGATCGGTGTCCTTCTCCGCCCGCTCGAACGCCAGCAGCAGCCGCGCGCGGATCTCCGTCGCGTCCTCAACCGTCTTGAGCCCCGGCGCGAGCCCCTCCCATTCCGGATGCCCGAAGTAGCTGTGCGTCGATCCCGTGGCGAAAATCACGGTGTCGTAAGGAACGCGCGAGCCGTCCTCAAGCAGCACCTCGCGGCTGCCAGGGTCCAGACCCACAACCTCGCCCAGCAGGACTCTGGTGTTCTTCTGCCCGTTCAGCACGTACCGGAGCGGCGAAGCGATCTCACCCGGCGACAGCGCGCCCGTCGCCACCTGGTAGAGCAAAGGCTGGAACAGGTGGAAATTGCGCCGGTCGATCAGCGTGACGTCCGCATCCGCGTGCTTGAGCGACCGCGCCGCATAGAGCCCGCCGAACCCGCCTCCGACGATGACAACGCGGCGCCTCACACCTCTTCGATGTGCGCGCAGCGAGGAAGGCTACGCGATATTGAACAACTTCGCATACTTCTCCGGCAGACGGACCGGGCGCAGCGCGCGGTTCAGGAAGATGTGGCGGGTCTGTCCCACGGCCACGCGCCGCCCTTCGCACGTCATCTCATAATCGAAGGTCACGAAGCGGTGATTGACGTCGGGAACGGTCGTCGTAATCAGGATCTCTTCGTCGAACCGCGCCGGGCTCACGTACCGGCAGTGCGATTCCGCGACCGCCAGCAGCACCCCGTCGTCCAGTTCCATGTCTTTGTAATGGAACCCGATGGCGCGGCAATAATCCACGCGCGCCACCTCCATCCACACCAGGTAGTTGGCGTAATAGACGATGCCCATCTGGTCCGTCTCCGCATACCGGACCCGGATGCTGGTAGTGTGTGTCGGCACGATCCATTATGCCCCGCGAGGCCACCGGCTTAAGATCCAGGCTGCCCGCTTAAGATAGTGAGGTGACTGCCGAAAAGTTCCGGATCGGGCTGATCCAGATGTCCTGCGGCCTCGATCCGCAGGCCAACCTCGACCGCGCCGTCGAAAAGATTCGCGAAGCCGCGCGACAGGGCGCGCAGATCGTTTGTTTGCCGGAATTGTTCCGCTCGCAGTATTTCTGCCGCGAGGAAGACGCCCGGCTGTTCGACCTTGCCGAGACCATTCCCGGCCCCGCCACCGCCCGCCTCTGCCCGCTCGCGGCCGAACTGGGCGTGGTGACGATCGCCTCGCTGTTCGAGAAGCGCGCCACCGGCCTTTATCACAACACCGCGGCCATTATCGATGCCGATGGCGCTCTGCTCGGGCTGTATCGCAAGATGCACATCCCGGACGACCCGCTTTTCTTCGAGAAGTTCTATTTCACGCCCGGCGATCTCGGCTTCCGCGCTTTCGATACGAAGTTCGGCCGCATCGCGACGCTCATCTGCTGGGACCAGTGGTATCCCGAAGCCGCGCGCCTCGCCTCGCTCACGGGCGCCAATATTCTCTTCTATCCCACGGCCATCGGCTGGCATCCGGCCGAGAAAGCGCAGTATGGCGCGGCGCAGCACGATGCCTGGCGCACCATGCAGCGCGCGCACGCCATCGCGAACGGAATCTATGTGGCCGCCGTGAACCGGGTCGGCTTCGAAGGCCCCGCCGATAAAGGCCTCGAATTCTGGGGCGCGTCGTTCGTCAGCGATCCCTTCGGCCGCATTCTCGCCGAGGCCTCGCATGACAAAGAAGAGATCCTGATTGTCGAGTGCGATACCCGGCAGATGGAAGAAGTGCGGCGCAACTGGCCCTTCCTGCGCGACCGCCGCATCGACGCCTATGGCGATATCGCGAGCCGGTTCCTCGCGTGATTCCCTTCGTCAACGAGACCCCGCGCCGGCTCGGCTTCCGCATGCCCGCCGAGTGGGAGCCGCACGACGCCACCTGGATTGCCTGGCCGCACAATAAAGAGGACTGGCCGGGCCGTTTCGAGCCCATTCCGTGGGTCTACGGCGAGATCGTGCGCAAGCTCTCGCAGGTTGAGCGCGTGCGCATCCTGCTTCAGAATGACGACGTCGAGCAGAACGCGCGCACCGTGCTCGATAGCGTCGGCGTTCAATGGGAAGCGATCGAGTTCTACCCGCTGCCCACCGATCGTGTCTGGATGCGCGACTTCGCGCCGCTGTTCGTGAAAAACGCCGTGGGCGCCGTCTCCGCCGTCAAGTGGACCTTCAACGGCTGGGCGAAGTATGAGAACCATCTGCGCGACGAAGAAGCCGGCGTCGCCATCCCCGGCCTTCTGGGCATGGAGCCCTGGCGGCCCGACATGGTGCTCGAAGGCGGCAGCGTGGATGTGAACGGCGCGGGCCTCCTGCTCACCACGGAAGAATGTCTGCTGAGCCCCGTCCAGGCCCGCAACCCCGATCTCTCGCGCGAAGAGATCGAAGGCGCGCTGGGCGAATATCTGGGCATCGACCGCGTGCTCTGGCTGCGCAGCGGCATTGCGGGAGGCGACACGCACGGCCACATGGACGCTCTGGCGCCCTTCACCGGCCCGGACACCGTGGTGATGGTTTCCGAGGACGACCGCGGCGAATCCAATTACGAACCGCTGCGCGAGAACTGGGAGATTCTGCGCCAGTTTCCGGTGCGCGCGCGCAAACTGCCCATGCCCGCGCCGCTCTATTTCGAAGGGCAACGGCTTCCGGCCAGTTACGCAAATTTCTACATCGCGAACCGGACGGTGCTGGCGCCCACGTTCAACGATCCGAACGACCGCATCGCGCTCAACGTGCTCGCCGAGTGCTTCCCGGACCGGAAGGTGATTGGAATCAACTGCGTGGAACTGGTCTGGGGACTGGGCACGCTGCATTGCATGACGCAGCAGCAACCGGCGTAGCAGGCAACGTTGCTATGGCCATCCAACTGCCTGCCTTTTCCCATGGAACCCAAAATATCCACGAAGATTCCGCGCGCGCCGAAGTTCGTGAAGAAAGACAAGTCCCGTTTGCCCAGGCTGGAAAAGAAAGCCCTGCAAAAGAAAATCAACCAGGCGGCTCAAGCCCCCGTCTTCACCCTCTGAGCGAACTTCTTCCGGAACTTCTGCACCTTCGGCGACACCACGAAGAGGCAGTAAGGCTGGAAAGGGTGATTTTCGAAATATCGGGAATGGTAGTCTTCGGCGGGATAAAACGTGGTAGCCGGTTCGACCGCGGTCACGATCGGATCGGCGAAGGCTTTTTCCACCGTCAGTTCGCGAATCAGTTCGTTCGCGGTGGCCTGCTGCTCGGGTGAACGATAAAAAATCACCGACCGGTACTGGGTTCCGGAGTCGTTCCCCTGCCGGTTGAGCGTGGTCGGATCGTGCGTGGCGAAGAAAATCTCCAGCACGTTGCGAAAGGTAATGACCGCCGGATCGAACGTCAGCTGCACCACCTCCACGTGACCGGAGTTGCCCGAGCACACTTCCTCATAGGTCGGGTTCGGCCGGGACCCGCCCATATATCCGGAAACGGCCGAAGTAACGCCCGCCGCTTCCAGATACACCGCTTCCAGACACCAGAAGCACCCCCCGCCAAGAGTCGCGATTTCAGGATCGGCCATTTCGCTTTCATGATACAGGGAACTCACGAACCGGCCCGCGATGCACTGCTCCCGCCGCGCGCGGAACATCCGGACCTGCGGACGCGTATATTCATCGGGCGGTACCCGTCTCCCGTTCAAATGCGGCTCGCGTTAAAATAGGAGGCGAATCCATCTATGGTCGACGTAGTATTAGCCAAAATCTTCGGTACACGGAATGAGCGCGAGGTCAAGGCGATGCGTCCGGTCATTGCCGCCATCAACGATCTCGAGCCCTCGATGCAGCAGCTTTCCGATATCGATCTGGCCGCGAAAACAATCGAATTCAAGGAAAAACTGGCGCGCGGGGCTTCTCTTGACGACCTCACGATCGAAGCGTTCGCCGTGGTCCGCGAAACCAGCCGCCGCGTCTTGAAGATGCGGCATTTCGATGTCCAGCTCATCGGCGGCATGGTTTTGCACAAGGGCCGCATTGCCGAAATGAAGACCGGCGAAGGCAAAACGCTCGTCGCCACCGCTCCTTCCTATCTGAATGCGCTCGACGGCAAAGGCGTCCACATCATCACCGTGAACGATTACCTCGCCAAACGCGACTCGGAGTGGATGGGCCAGATCCACCGGTTTCTGGGGCTGCGGGTCGGCATCATCGTGCACGATCTCGACGACGCCGAGCGCCAGGACAACTACAAAGCCGACATCACCTACGGCACGAACAACGAATTCGGCTTCGACTACCTGCGCGACAACATGAAGTTTAACCTGCTGAACTGCGTGCAGCGCGGGCATAACTTCGCCATCGTCGACGAAGTGGATTCGATCCTGATCGACGAAGCGCGGACGCCGCTCATCATCTCCGGCCCGAGCGAGGAATCGACCGACAAGTATTACAAGGCCAACAAAGTCATTCCGCATCTCCGGAGGGGCGAGGTCATCGAAGGCAAGGAACCCGGCGAAAAATACACCACCGGCGATTTCACCATCGATGAAAAACACCGCTCCGCGGCCCTGACCGAGGAAGGCGTGCTGCATGTGGAAAGGCTCCTCGGCATCGGCAACATGTACGAGCCGCAGAACGTTGAGTGGAATCACCATATCCAGCAATCGCTCAAGGCGCACTCGATCTTCCAGAAGGACAAGGATTACGTGGTGAAGGATGGCGAGGTGATCATCGTCGATGAGTTCACCGGGCGCCTGATGCCGGGCCGGCGCTGGAGCGATGGCCTGCACCAGGCGGTGGAGGCGAAGGAAGGCGTCAAGATCGAGAAGGAAAATCAGACCCTCGCCACCATCACCTTCCAGAATTACTTCCGCATGTACAGGAAGCTGTCCGGGATGACCGGTACGGCGGAGACGGAAGCGGCGGAGTTCGACAAGATTTACAAGCTCGACGTCACCGTGATTCCGACCAACCGGCCGATGATTCGCCAGGAGAATCAGGACGTCGTGTACCGGACGGAAGACGAAAAGTTCCGCAATGCCGCGAAGGAAATCAAGGAATTTCAGGAGCGCGGGCAGCCGGTTCTGGTGGGCACCATCTCGGTCGAGAAATCGGAACGTCTGGCGGCGCTGCTCAAGAAGAACGGCGTCCGGCACGAGGTTCTGAACGCCAAGAATCACGAGCGCGAAGCCCATATCGTGGCGCAGGCTGGCCGCAGGGGTTCAGTCACCGTTTCGACCAACATGGCCGGCCGCGGTACCGATATTCTGCTCGGCGGAAACCCCGACGCCATGGCGCGGGATATCATGCGCAAGCTGGGTAAAGACCCCGATCGCGAGGAGTTCAAGGCCGATTGGGAACGGACCCAGGCTGAGGTGAAAGCGGCTTGCCAGGTGGAGCACGATGAAGTGGTCGCGCTCGGCGGCCTGCACATTGTCGGCACCGAGCGGCACGATTCCCGGCGTATCGATAATCAGCTCCGCGGACGCGCCGGGCGCCAGGGCGATCCCGGCAGTTCCCGCTTCTTCCTCTCTCTTCAGGACGATCTGCTGCGCATCTTTGGCGGCGAGCGGATGCAGAACCTCATGCTGCGGCTTGGCATGGAAGAGGATGTGCCGATTGAATCGAAGCTGATCACCAAACGCATTGCGGCGGCGCAGAAGGCCGTCGAGGCGCAGAACTTCGAATCGCGCAAGCACCTGCTCGAATACGACGACGTGATGAACAAGCAGCGGCAGGCCGTCTATGGCATGAGGCGCGGCTTGCTCGAAGGCAAAGATCAGAAAGAGCGCGTGCTCGAGATGACGAAGGGCGTGGTGGGCGGCATGGTGGATACCCGGTGTCCCAACAATGCCCATCCCGAGAACTACGATCTGGCCGGTCTGCAGACCGACATGCTGACTCAGTTCGGGGTTCGCACCAACCCGAAGGATCTGTCGGGCCTGACCGGCGACCAGATCGACGAGGAATTGTACCAGAGGGCGCAGGCCGCCTATCAGGCGAAAGAGGACCTTGTCGGCGCTTCGCTGATGCGCGAGGCGGAGCGGAACATCATGCTCCACGTCATCGACGACCAGTGGAAAGACCACCTGCTCTCGATGGACCACCTGAAGGAAGGCATCGGCCTGCGCGGATACGGCCAGAAAGACCCGCTCGTCGAGTATAAAAAGGAATCCTACACCCTGTTCCAGGACATGATGGACCGCATCGAGGACGAAGCGGTTCGTTATCTCTACTTCCTGCGTTTCGAGCAGAACCCCGGATCGCTGCCGTTCGCCAGCGACGACTCGGAGTACGAGGAAGAGGGAGCCGAGGCGATCGAGGAGCAGAAGCGCCTCGACGTGCAGAAAGCGCTCGAAGAGCAGCAGCGCCTGGCGGCGCAGAGCGCGGTCCAGGATATGACCCGCGGTATCCAGAAGAAGCACGAACGCGAGCTGAAGGACCTGCAGTTTGCCGGGACCAACGGCTCTTCAACCGCCAGTCAGCCGGTTTCGAACGGCGGTCCCAAAGTCGGACGGAACGACCCCTGCCCCTGCGGCAGCGGCAAAAAATACAAGAAATGCCACGGCGCCTGAGTGTCCGGGCTATCCTCTGCGTACCGGCGACGTTCGCTCTTCAAGTCTGACGATGCGTTCTTCGTGATTGTCCAGCTTCTCTTCGATCCGGTCGAGCCGCCTGATGACGTCATCGAAGCGCCGGTTCATGTCGGCTTTCAGGTCGTCGAACCGCTTGTTCTGCGACCATTGCGCAATCCAGATTGTGGCTACAAGCGTGACCATGATCGGCAATGCGACGGACAGGAACTGCTGCAGCATAGCCGGGTTCATCCGCTTCACATTCTACCAGCTTTGAATCCTCTCGTTCCGGAGCCAAAGCGCCTTTACAGGCGTCTATAGTGATAAGGTGATCAAGTTTTCGCTTCTGTTACTTGCCGCCGCGGCCGCCAGCGCTGCGATCCTGCCCGATACCATTGGCGATTGGAAAAAGGGCGCCGCGGCCCCCGCCGGAGTACTCGACCGGAAAGTCTGGCGGGAGTACGGATTGCAGGCCTCGGAGACCGCTCCCTACACCGCCGGACCCGCCGCCTGGTCTATTTCCGCCTACCGGTTCGCCGATGCGACCGGAGCCCTGGCCGCGTTCGATCAGGCTCGGCCCGCGGATGCGAAGCCCATCGCTGTTTCCGGCACGGGCGCGGAAAACGCCACTGACGAGGTTGTTGCGGTCGGGAATTACCTGTTCGTTTTCCAGGGTCATAAACCGAAGCCGGAGGAACTGAATCATCTGGTGGGCACGGCCCCTCTATACTCGCAATCGCCCCTTCCGGCCCTCCCGAAATACCTGCCCGCCGGGGCGCAGCCGAATTCGGAGCGATACATCGTCGGGCCGGACAGCCTGGTCCGGTTCGCGCCGTCGATCCCTCCCAGCACGGCCGCATTCCATTTCAGCGCCGAGGCGGAACTGGCGAAATACGGTCCCCCCGGCAAGGAAATTGCGCTCGTGCTGTTCACCTATCCGACGATGGAGATGGCGCGCGACCGCATCCCGCATTTTCAGCAGGTTCCCGGCGCCATGGTCAAGCGGAGCGGGCCGCTGGTGGCCGTCGCGCTCAACCCGTCCAACCCGGACGAGGCCGAACGGCTGCTCTCCCGGATTCGCTACCAGGCCGACGTCACGCTGCCGGAACACGTGCCCACCGCGAAGGACAACCCGGCCAATCTGCTGCTCAATATTCTGATTCTGTGCCTGGTTCTGGCCGGATTTTGCGTCGTCTCGGGCCTTGTGGTCGGGGGGCTCCGGATTCTCCTCCGCCGTGCCGGAGCGTCGGGCGAAGGTGACAATATGATTTCGCTGCACCTCTCCGGACGCCCATAAGTTGTTGATTTTCAAGTAAATTATCTGCGGGAAAGCGGCCGGAGCGGGGCTGCGGAAACGGCGGAATCGTTCGCTTCGGTGGCCGTAAGTTGCTTGAATCGTGGGAATTGCGGGGTTTTGCATCGTCCCGGAACCACCCATCCTCCGATATGCCCGTTTGTCAAGAGAAATCCACAAATTTTATAACACTCTGGAAATCATGTGGTTATGTTGTGGAAAATTTAGCATGGATTTTCACTTGACGAAACCAGGCCCAAAACTTTAAGATCCAATCACCAAGTTTTTGGCGGTTGCGAAGCCGTTGAAAATGATTCTCCCATCGAATGCTCCGCCCAGGCGGAGTGAGCGGAAGCCCACCTCCCACAAAGGGGTGGGCTTCACTATTTCCGGCGCCTGTCGGGGGCGCTGGAGGCCTTCCTGACGCCAAAGACGGCCATTTCAGCCGGTAATTGCACTGGCTGGCGTGCCCCAGTCCGCTCCAAACACGATTTCCTCCACGCTCCTGCGTTTCCGGGCGCCCGGGATCGTGACCGCTTCGTCGATATAGCCGATGGCGAACGCCGCGCCGATTTCGAAATCCTCCGGAACGTGGAACTCGTCGCGCGCGCGCTGTGCGTCGAATCCGCCCATGAAATGAGCGCGCAGCCCCAGGGCAGTCGCCTCGATCGCCAGCGTGGCCGTGGCCGCCCCCGTGTCGTGCAGTCCAAACCGGTTCGGCGCGCCGTTGTGCGAGAAGGTCTTCTTCCCGGCCGAAAATCCGATGGCCCACGCCGTCTTTGCCCATTCCCGGTTCCTGGGCATCAGCAAATCGAGAACCTTCGCGAACGCCTCCGGCTCGGCCTGGGTCGCGATCGCGAATCGCCACGGCTGCTCGTTGAAGCAGGACGCGGCCCAGCGCGCCGCTACGAAGAGTTGGCGAAGCCGCGCCGGATCGACGGCGCGCGGCGAAAACTCCTTCGGGCTCCATCTGGTTCCAATGAGTGCATGCGGGCTCTCGGGAGCGTTTTCGGTGCTTGTGGACATAGAGCATTTCGATGCAATCCGGCTCGATTTAGTCGCGCTTTTGTCGCCGGACGCCGGCCAGACGATAGAATTTGATTTGCCGTTACAAAATGTCAGATAAAAAATTGCAGGTCATCCCACTGGGCGGACTCGGTGAGTTCGGGATGCATATGATGGCTCTCCGCTACGGCGACGACATTATCGTCATCGACGCGGGCATGATGTTCCCGGAGGACGAACTACTGGGCGTGGACATCGTCACGCCGGACCTCACCTACCTCAAAGAGAACCGCAGGCATGTGCGCGCGCTGCTGCTCACGCACGGCCATGAGGACCACATCGGCGCGGTCGCCTTCTTCCTCGCCGAATTCACCGTGCCGGTCTACGCCACGGCGTTCACTCTGTCGCTCGTCGAGCGGCGCCTCGAAGAGTACGAGGTGGAAGACGAACCCACCCTGCACGCGGTCAAGCCGAAGGATATTGTCGAGATCGGCCCCTTCAAGGTCGAGTTCGTTCACGTCACGCACTCGATCGTGAGTTGCGTTGCGCTCGCGATCACCACGCCCGTCGGCGTCGTCATCCACACGGGCGATTTCAAGGTGGACCCGACCCCCACCGACAACGAACTCTTCGATCTGCACACGCTCGCCGATTACGGGAAACGCGGCGTGCTTCTGCTGCTCTCCGACTCCACCAATGCCGACCGGCCCGGTTATTCCGATTCCGAACGCGCCGTGCGTCCGCGCCTCGAAGACGTGTTCAACCGCTCGGAAAGCCGTCTGTTCGTTTCCTGCTTCAGCTCGTCCATTCACAGGCTGCAGCAGATCATTAATCTCTCCGAGGAGTTCGGCCGCAAGGTCGCGCTGGTAGGCCGCAGCATGATCGCGGTGACCGAGATTGCGCACAACCACGGCTTCCTCCAGATTCCGGATAACGTTCTGATTCGCCCGCAGGATGTGATGACCACGAAGCCGTCGAAGGTGACGGTGCTGATCACGGGTACGCAGGGCGAGCCCATGTCGGCGCTCTCGCGCGTGGCTGTCGATAACCACAAGCAGGTTTCGATCGCTCCGGGCGACATGGTGGTGCTCAGCTCCCGCATCATTCCGGGGAACGAGAAGAGCATTTTCCGCATGATCGATCACCTCTCGAAGCGCGGCGCGGACGTGCTCTATGGCAACATGAACCCGCCGCTGCACGTTTCCGGACACGGGTCGATGGAGGAATTGCGGCTGGTGCTGAATCTGGTCCGGCCCCGCTACTTCGTGCCGATCCACGGGGAGTACCGGCAACTCGCCAAACACGCGAGACTGGCCGAGCATCTGCGCAACGTGGGACTCGAAGAGACTTTTATCTGCGAGACCGGCGACGTTCTGGAACTGGATCAGAAGGGCGCGCGCAAGGCGGGGCGCGTCACGGTCGGGCGGATCTGCATCGATTCGGGCGCCGTGGGCGAGGTTGTGGGCGAAATGGTGGTCCGCGACCGCCGCCTGATTTCGGAGGACGGGATCGTGCTGCCGATCATCGCGATCAACAAACATACGGGCAAGATCGAATCCGCGCCGGAGATTGTGAGCCGGGGCTTCGGTCTGGAGAGCGACAGGGCGTTCATGCAGGCCTTGCGCGACGTGGTGGTCAAGACGCTCGAAGGATCGAACGCCGAAGAGAAGATGGACGTTGGCGTGATGAAAGAGAAGATCCGCTCGGATCTGAAACGCTACATCCACCGCCACGCGGAACGGCGCCCGATGATCATGCCGGTCATTATGGAGATCTGATTTCAGACCAGCGGCAAAACCCTGGCCCGCGGTCGTCCGGACCAGTCAAGGCTGACGATGGCTCCGTGCGCGAGTTCCGATTCACATTCGCGCAACGCCGCCAGGAGCGCCGAACCGCACGCCTCCGGGACCAGTGGCTCTCCACGGAGGAGAACTACGCTCGGCCCGGATTCCCGGGTGTAAGCGAGAATGTGCGGGAAATCCAGATCGTTGGTGAGGATGACGTATCCGTGCTCTCGGGCGTAAGCACAGATCTCTCTGTCGGACGCCGCCGGGGGACCGATTGCGGACCAATGGAGGGCCTCATGACCAGCTTCGCCCAGTTGCTGAACCCATCGGGGCGTCAGGTTCATGTCGATCAGAAGCCGCATTAACTGGCGAGAGGAAATTCCCGCCCTTGCGCCAGGCTTGCCGCGTAGGCAAGCGCTTCGCGGATATCCTGATCTTCGAGATAAGGGAAATCGTTCAACAGGTTTTCAATGGATCGGCCGGCCGCGAGAGACTCGACAATCATGCCAACGGTCACCCGCATGCCCCGTATACAGGGCTTTCCGCCCATGACTTCAGGATTCGTGGAGATCCGGTGGAACTGTTGCATGGGTTGAGAATAGCATTGCAGCCCCGGTTTCGTTGCGCGCGATGATATGCTGACGCACGTGAGAATCGCAACGGTGGCCGTTGTTCTGGGAGGGATCTGCACCGCGGGTCTTGCGAGCGCCCGGAGCGGTGAAATCGAAGTCCTGCCCGTACAGGGCAATATCTACATGCTGGCGGGGGCCGGCGGCAATATTACGCTTCAATTGGGCGAAAACGGCGTGCTGGTGGTCGATACCGGCACGGCGCCCATGAGCGACCAGGTCATTGCGGAGATCCGCAAGTTATCCCGCAAGCCTCTTCGCTATGTGATCAACACCGGCGTGCATGACGACCATACGGGCGGCAACGAGGCGTTTTCCAAAGAGGGCGGCACCTCCACCGTGGTCAACATCGTGAACACGCCCGGCGCGAGCGCTTCGCAGTCCGTCCAGATTCTCGGACACGAAGGCATTCTCGACCGCATGAGCGCGTCCGTGAACGGCAAGCCGGCGAGGCCTTCTCTCGCGTGGCCCACCGACACGTTCTTTGACGATCCGAAGGAACTGTATTTCAACGGCGAGTCGCTGCAGATCCTGCATCAGCCGGCGGCCATTACGGACGGCGACAGCCTGGTCTACTTCCGGCGCTCCGATGTGGTGAGCACGGGCGATATCTTCATGACCACCGGTTATCCGCCGATCGATCTGCGCGCGGGCGGCGGCATTCAGGGCGTGCTCGACGGGCTCAACCATATTCTCGATCTCACCATTCCCGCGCACCACGAAGAGGGCGGCACGATGGTGATCCCCGGTCATGGGCGCATCTGCGACGAGGCCGATGTCGTGGAATACCGGGACATGGTGACGATCGTCCGCGACCGCGTCCGGGCCTCGCTCCATAAGGGCATGACGCTGGAGCAGGTCGAGGCCTCCAGGCCCACGATGGATTACGACGGCCTGTACGACGTTCCGGCTGAAGCCGCGAACCGGTTTGTCGAGACGGTTTATCTGAGTCTCGGGGGGACGAAATAATGACCGGGTTCAAACTGACGAGTCTCGTGGCGATAGCCCTGACGGCGGTTCCGGCCTTCTCCCAGGTGAATCTCTCGGGCGAATGGGCCGCGCGCCAGCATGAGGATCAGCTCGAACGCGGGCCGGGCCCCGAACTCGGCGATTACCTCGGGCTTCCGGTCAACGACGCGGCGCGTCTGCGCGGCGACAGCTGGAATCCGTCCAGGATTACGCTGCCGGAAGAGCAGTGCCGGGTGCATCTTTCGACTTACATCTACCGCGGCCCGATGGCGCTCAGAATCTGGGAGGAGAAAGACCCGGATTCGCAGCGCGTGATCGCGATCAGGAACTACATCAGCACTTACGAACAGACGCGCGCGATCTGGATGGACGGCCGCCCGCACCCCTCGGCCAACGCTCCGCACACCTGGATGGGCTTTTCGACAGGTAAGTGGGAAGGCGACATGCTGACGGTCGAGACGACGCACATCAAGACCGGCTGGCTGCGGCGCAACGGCCTGCCGGAGAGCGACCGGGCCACCATGGTGGAGCACTTCATCCGTCATGGCAATTACCTCACGCACGTGAGCATCGTGACCGATCCCGTGTACCTGACCGAGCCTCTGATCAAGAGCGAGGATCTGGAACTGGATACGAGCGAACAGGCCGCATGGCTGTGGCCGTGTGAGCCGGTGGTGGAAGTGGTGAGGCCGAAAGGCGACGTGCCGAACTACCTGCCTGGAGAGAATCCCTTCCTGCACGAGTTCGCCGACCGCTGGGGCCTGCCTTACGAGCCAACCCGCGGCGGCGCGGAGACCACGTATCCGGAGTATCGCTTGAAGCTGAAGACCATGGCGAGGCCGGCGCCTTCAGCTGCGAAGCAGTAGCGTTACTGCCAATTTGCCTGGATTCCGAGTTCCTGGTCGTAAGCAGCCAGTTCGGCGAGCGCAACCCGGCGGGCGGCGTCGGCCTGGTGCTTGTACCGCATCAACGCGCCGAACCGCACACGCCGATGAGTGCCAACGCGGCGATACTCGATCTCGCCGCCTTCGAGGAGTTGAATCATGGATGGGCGCGAGATGTTCAGCACGTCCGCAGCCTCCTGGGTTGTGAGCTCGGCATGCACGGGAGTCAGCGTCACGGCATTGCCGCGCGCCATTTCCTCAAGGATGCGGACGAGCAACCGCGCTGCCGCGGCCGGTAACTGGACGGTCTCTGAAGAAGGACCGTCCATGATCCGGAGACGCATGAGGCTGTCGCCACTCAGCCGCGATGCGAGCACGCGACCGGTCTTTTTCGCCAGCGCCGATTCAGCTTCGGATGGAAGGACGGAAGTGGAACGGGACATGCTCTTGTCCTGCTTTCATCCCCAGCCTGCCACGTATTCGAAGCAAACGAAACAATTCGTTTTATTCGCAACCCGCTTCGTTTACTTCGCGCGAGAGAGGCTGGCTTCAAACTCGCTGGGGCAGCCGAAGCCTTCCACGGGCACGCCCATGCCTCGCATCGCGCCGAGAGCCGTGAGCCGGCGGTATGCGTTGAACGTGATCACGTGCGCGAACATCCCGCCGAAGCTGAACGTCTCCGGGGGCTCGCACAGCGCGTCGACGAAGGTATCGTCCCAGGCTCCGCGTGCGCGCACGTCCTGCAGCACCGCGTGGAACTCCGCGTCGGCCTTCTCCAGCCTTGCGGCGAGCGCCGCAGGGGTGCTGTCTTCCGCGGAGGAGCCGTCCAGGTTTGGCATCGTTCCTCCGGTCAGCGCCGCGGTCCATACCTCTTTCGTTTGCACGATGCGCTCCAGAATCTGGCGCAGATTCCGGTCGGGTGTGTCCCACGGGAAGACCTTCACCTCGCTGTCGAGCGGCCGGTCGAGTTGTTCGTCGCTGAGCCTGCCCGCTTGTTCGAGTAACTGCCGTGTATGCCAGGATTCCGCCCCGGCAAAGAGATCGAAGAGGTCCATGTTTCCATCAGCTCCTTTTTGAGAGCGGCCGGCAGGAGCGCAAAAGTGGAATCCGTTCGGCGCCGGCAGATGAGTGTGAGTTGCGCCCATCCTCCGGTACAGGCTTGGCGAAACGCGAAACGCCCGCCGGAATGCCCGGGTGAACGCCTCGAGCGAGCCGTAGCCCGCATCGAATGCGATCCCCGTGATTTGCAGTTGCGTGCGTCCCAGTTGCCAGGCGGCCCGTTCGAGCAGGAACCGCCGCCGCATGGTTCCCGGCGCTTCGTCCAGCAGCGCACGGAACAGCCGGAAGAAACTGCTGCGGCTTTGAAATGCGCGCCGCGCGAGGTCTTCCGGGCTCGCTTCGCCGTCGAGAGATTCCAATACCAGCGTCGAGATGCGGCTGGCTTCGTTGTGGTCCTTTACGCTCAAGATTTCCCGCTCAGATTGGAATTTAACATCGGCGGCGAATTGCCGCCTGATCCTGAATCCCAAATCCGAGCGGTGCGTTTGGATCGTCTGCTTCGCTGCTTTACTTCGATCCCAGAGAAGCGAGCGTTGGGCCGCCGCCCGACTTCGGCGCGGGCAACAGGCTCGGGCCGGAGGCCTTCAGCACACTGGCAATATCCGTGTTCACGGGGAAAATAAAGCCCAGAAACACGGACTGCATCTCGTCCCAGTTCTGCGGACCCCAGCGGACCAGTTTCGCCGGGTCCGGGTTGAACGGGTTGTTCGCCGAATTATCGTAGTGCACGATCGAGAGGATGCGTGTACCTTTGGGCATCAGGATCGGCTTCGCCAGATCGTATCCGAGTTGCCAGTTGAAGTCGAATTTGCCCTTGAATACGGTCTCCGTTTCGCCCGTGGGATAGATCAGCCGGATCTCGAAATCCTTCCCGCGCAGGTGAGCGTGCGGCTGGATGTAGACCAGTTTCATATCCACGCCGACCGTGGATTCCGAGACCACTTCGACATTGCTCTCGTTCGGCGGAATCACCAGGTTCAAGGCCGCGGGCGTGCCCGGCGAAGTGTAATATCGCGTCACCGGCGCCTCTTTCGCCAGCACCAGCCCTACGCGGGAGATATCCGTTTCCGGTTTGCCGGTCGAGGTGTAGTGCAGTTCAAACACGAAGTCCGAACCTTTCGGGATCAGCTTCGCCGCACCCTCGATGTTGAAATCCTGCGCGCCCAGACCGGGATTGAACTTCCCGATAATGTCGTTGCCTTCATCCACCGCATTCTTGCCCATTCCGGTCGAGTAGGGCATGCCCGGCACGGCATCTTCCATCCAGTGCGAACCGGGAGGCCGCACCCAAACCTTGCCATGGTGCAGCACGGCGGAGTTCGAGGGACGCATCTCGGCCGATTTCACCCAGAGGTCTTTCGTGATATTGCCCTTCACCAGGATGTACTGATAATCGATGGTGCCGGTAGCGGGCAGATTGAACGCCTTCGGCATCTCGATCACCAGATCGGGCTTGATATTCCAGCCCTGCTGGAATGTGAGGGGAGCGGGACGATCCTTCGCGTCGCCTTCCGGCGCTCCGTTATCCACCCACGCGGTCAGCGTCTGAATCTGCGCGTCGCTCAATCTCCGGTCGTTCGAGAAATGGCCGACTTTGGGATCCGCAAACCATGGCGGCATCTTCTGCGTCACGACAGCGGCTTTGATGGCCTTCGCCCAGGGCCGCGCATCCGTGTAGTTGATCAGCGACATCGGCGCCACCTCGCCCGGCCGATGGCATTGCTGGCAATTTTGCTGCAGGATCGGAAGAACGTCCTTGTTGAACGTCGGCGTCGCCGCGTTGGCCGCCATTGCCGCCACGCTCATCAAACCTGCTGCGAAACCCAGACGCGGAATTACCATAGAAAAAGCCTCCACGGGCGACCGGATCGCCCATAGACATCATATATTGATTTTTCGCCTCCCGGCCCGCGGTTTCTGAATTTGACCTCACTTTGATCTGTCGGCGCCGGCGGGGCAGGAGTAAACTGTCTGGAGCCCACATGCCTTTCCACAATCCTGCGCGCGCCGCCGCCGTACTCAGTCTGCTCGCGCCGGCTCTGCTCCACGCCGCGTCCGATTCGGGGGAGGCCGTGTACGCGCAGCGCTGCGCCCGCTGCCACGAACTCCTTAATCCCCGTATCCCAACGCGCGACACGCTGCGGAAGATGCCGGCCACACGCATCCTGCGCGCGCTCAACTACGGCGCGATGATCGCCATCGCCTACACCATGAACCAGGGCCAGCGCGAGGCCGTCGCCACCTGGCTCGGGACCCCGG
>VFSW01001471.1_pt1 | contig 35948 bp, 31 predicted proteins | sample 5358111 | NCBI WGS metagenome assembly VFSW01 (sample SAMN11554181, study PRJNA540505) | mine drainage metagenome | isolation source: sediment from site ElyBrook_90M | place: USA: Ely Copper Mine, Vershire, VT | collected 2017 | reverse complement strand
TTCAGGATTCAGGATTCAGGATTCAGGATTCAGGATTCAGGATTCAGGAAAACCGGTGCACCGTTTCTAACTGAATCCTGTATCCCGAATCCTATGGTTTTTAATTTCAAGGTGGAATCGAACATGACTATCTATAATTTCAGCGCGGGTCCGGCAGTGTTGCCCAGAGAAGTATTGTTGCAAGCCCAGGCGGAGATGCTGGACTGGCACGGCAGCGGCATGTCGGTGATGGAGATGTCGCATCGCGGCAAGGAATACATGGGTATCCACGCCCAGGCCGAAGCCGATCTGCGCGAGTTGATGGCGATCCCCGCCAACTACAAGGTGCTGTTCCTGCAAGGCGGCGCGCACCTGCAATTCTCGATGATCCCGTTCAATCTGTTGCGCGGCAAATCCTCCGCCGACTATGTGAACACCGGAGAATGGTCGAAAAAGGCTATAGGCGAGGCGAAGAAGTTCTGCAATGTGAACGTGGTAGCCGACAACAAGGACAAGAACTGCACTTATGTTCCCGCTTTCGACACCTGGAAACTGGACAAGGACGCGGCTTACGTGCACTACACGCCGAACGAGACCATAGGCGGTGTCGAGTTCAACTGGGTGCCCAACACAGGTGATGTGCCGCTGGTGGCGGACATGTCGTCCAACATCCTGTCGCGTCCTGTCGACGTATGGAAATACGGTCTGATCTACGCCGGTGCGCAGAAGAACATCGGCCCGGCGGGTCTGACGCTGGTGATCGTGCGCGACGATCTGGTGGGTCATGCCGATTCGCGTTTGCCGACCATGCTCGATTACAAGACGCATGCCGATAACGATTCCATGTACAACACACCGCCCACTTTTGGCATCTACATGGCCGGGCTGGTGTTCCAGTGGCTGAAGAAGAACGGCGGCATCGGCGCGATGGAACGCAACAACATCGCCAAGGCCGATCTGCTCTACGCGGCGATCGACAACAGCAACGGTTTCTACCACTGTCCGGTGAACAAGGCGGACCGTTCGCGTATGAACGTGCCGTTCACCCTGAAAGATGCCGCGCTAGATGGCGACTTCCTGAAACAGGCGGATGCGCGCGGGCTCTTGCAACTCAAAGGACACCGTTCGGTGGGCGGTATGCGCGCTTCGATCTATAACGCCATGCCTTATGAAGGCGTGAAGGCACTGGTCGATTTCATGGCCGAGTTCGCCAGCAAGCACGCCTGATAAAAATGACCCACTCTTATCGCATCCTCACGCTGAACAAGATTTCCTCACAGGGACTGAAACGCTTTCCTGCGGCGGTCTATCAGGTCGGCGCGGACATCAGCATGCCCGATGCGATCCTGGTGCGCTCGCAAGCCATGCACGACATGGAGATACCCGCCAGCGTGAAAGCGATCGCACGGGCGGGCGCGGGAACCAACAATATCCCTGTCGCCAGGATGAGCGCGCGCGGCGTGCCGGTGTTCAATGCGGCGGGGGCGAATGCCAATGCGGTGAAGGAGCTGGTCATCGCCGGGATGCTGCTGGCGGCGCGTAATATCGTGCCGGCGTTGCAGTTCACCTCGGGTTTGCACGGCGACGATACGACGATGCACGAGCTGGTCGAGGACGGCAAGAAACATTATGCGGGTATCGAGTTGCGCGGGCGCACGTTGGGCATCATCGGTCTGGGTGCGATCGGCAGGTTGGTCGCAGACACCGCGCTGGGACTGGGCATGCGCGTGTATGGCTACGATCCCGAGATCACCGTGGAAGCGGCCTGGAGTCTGTCGTCTCAAGTGAAGAAGGCGCAGAGCATAGAGGAACTGCTCAAGCACAGCGACTTCGTCACGCTGCATATACCGTTGCTGGATGCCACGCGCGGCCTGATCAATGCGCAGCGCGTGCAGGCGATGAAATCCGGCAGTGTGTTGCTGAATTTCTCACGCGATGCCATCGTGGACAGCGACGCGGTGCTGGTGGGGCTGGCGAGCAAACATCTGCGCTACTACGTGTGCGATTTTCCCGCGCAAAAATTGCAGGGACTGACGAACGTCGTGACGCTGCCGCATCTGGGCGCGTCCACCGAGGAAGCGGAAGAGAATTGCGCGGTGATGGTGGTGGAGCAGGTGCGCGAATATCTGGAACACGGCAACATCACCAACACGGTGAATTTCCCAACTCTGGTGATGCCGCGCGAATCTAAGTTCCGGCTGGCCATCGCCAATGCCAATGTGCCGAATATGCTGGGACAGATTTCCACCGCGCTGGCGCAGGCCGGCATCAACATCGGCAATATGATGAACAAATCACGCGGCGAGATGGCGTACACCCTGGTGGATACCGACACCGCGTTGCCCCCCGAACTGATCGCGCACATCGCCGCCATTCCCGGCGTGCTGATGGTGCGCGATCTGCCATTGCACGAGGCAGCATGAGTGAAAAATTAAAACAATGCCGCGACCAGATTGATCACATCGACAACCAGATGTTGCAGTTGCTCAATCAGCGCGCGGCACTCGCGCAGCAGATCGGCCATCTCAAAGACAACGGCGTGGTGCTGCGTCCCGAGCGTGAGGCGCAAGTGTTGCAACGTCTGCAAGCCAATAACCACGGTCCTTTGAGCAACGATGCCATCGCCGCTTTGTTCACCGAGGTGATGTCGCAATGCCGCGCTTTGGAAGCTCCGTTGACGGTTGCCTATCTTGGACCGGCCGGCACGTTCAGCGAACTCGCGACGCTCACGCGGTTCGGCAGCGCGGTGCAGGGTCAGCCCTGCGCGACCATAGACGAGGTGTTCCGCAGTGTGGAGACGGGCAGCGTGCATTACGGTATGGTCCCCGTGGAAAATTCCACCGAGGGCGCAATCGGTCGTACGCTGGATCTGTTGCTGCAAGGCAGCCTGCAAGTGTGCGGCGAAATGATGCTGCCTATCCATCAATGCCTGCTCGCGCAAAATTGCGAGCTGGGCGCGATTAAGACGGTGTATTCGCATCCGCAATCGTTGGGTCAATGTCAGGGATGGTTGAACGTGCATCTGCCCCATGCGGTGCGCGTTCCCGCGTCCAGCAATGCCGAAGCGGCGCGCCTCGCCGCCGAGAATCCGCATAGCGCGGCGATCGCGGGAAGTCAGGCGGCCGCGCATTTCGGGTTGACGGTGTGTGTCGAGAATATCGAGGACTTGGCTCAGAACACCACGCGCTTCCTGGTGCTGGGCAAGCAGCAAGTCTCCCCGTCCGGCAAGGATAAAACTTCGCTGGTGTTGTCCGCGCCGAACCGTCCCGGTGCGGTGCATGAATTGCTTGCGCCGCTTGCCAAACATGGCGTTTCCATGACCAAGCTGGAATCGCGCCCGGCGCGTTCGGGCTTGTGGGAATATGTTTTTTATATGGACATCGACGGACATCAAGCCGATGCAAAAGTCGCGTCGGCATTGGCAGAGCTCAAACAGATCGCGGCGTTCGTGAAGGTGCTGGGTTCTTATCCGGTGGCGAACTGATGATGAGACTCACCATGCTGATCAGCCTCTTGTCCGTTGCCGTTTTATCGGGCTGCGCCGACCCGTATCGCAATCTGTACCAAGGCATGCAACAGCGTGATGGCATCGCGAACCCCGCCGCCAAGCACGCCGAAAACCCGATGTCTTATGACCAGTACGAAGCTGAACGAAAGAAGTTTCTCGAACAAGATTCCGGCAAGAATCACGACAGTGAACCAGCCAATTAAACCGCAATCGATATGAACTACACCGAACTGGCTCCGGCCTATATACGCGCCATCGCGCCATACCAACCCGGCAAACCGATCTCCGAACTGGAGCGCGAACTGGGTATCACCGGCATCGTCAAGCTGGCCTCGAATGAGAACCCTTTGGGCGCGAGCACCCAGGCTATCGCAGCGGCGCGTGCAGCTCTGGACGACATCGGTTTGTATCCGGACGGCAATGGCTATGCCTTGAAAGCCGCACTGGTGGGGCGTTACGGCGTGGCACTCGATCAAGTGGTGCTGGGCAATGGCTCGAACGACCTGTTGGAATTGGCAGCGCGTGCGTTTCTGACCGTGGGCGACAAAGCGGTGTATTCCGATCATGCCTTCGCCGTGTATGCGCTGGCGACCCAGGCGGTGGGCGCGACGGGTATCAGCGTGCAAGCCCGGGATTTCGGCCACGATCTAAACGCGATGCGCGCTACGGCGGTGGAGCAGGGCGCAAAAATGATCTTCATCGCCAACCCCAATAATCCGACCGGCACGTTCTTGTCCGGTGCGGTACTGCATGAATTTCTACGCGCGCTGCCCGCGCAGATTCTGGTGGTGCTGGACGAGGCGTATAACGAATATCTGCCGGAAGAAAATCGCTATGACAGCGTGGCATGGTTAAAAGAATTTCCCAATCTGATCATCTCGCGCACTTTCTCCAAGGCATATGGCCTGGCCTCGCTGCGGATCGGTTACGCGCTGGGCAATGCGCAGGTGATAGACATGCTCAATCGCGTGCGCCAGCCGTTCAATGTCAACGCGATGGCGCAAGCCGCCGCCGTGGCGGCATTGCAGGATAGGGAGTTCGTGCAACTGACCTTCGAGTTGAACCAACGCGGCATGGCGCAGCTGACGCAAGGCTTGGACGATCTGGGTTTGAGCTACATTCCATCGTATGGAAATTTTGTCAGCTTTCATGTGGTGAACGCCGCACGGATTTACCGATGCTTGCTCGAAGCGGGCGTGATCGTCCGTCCGATAGCCAACTATGCGATGCCGGACTATTTGCGTGTGAGCATAGGTTTAAAAACCGAGAATGAAAGATTTTTGACCGCATTGAAAAAAATATTAGGAGAGCAGTGATGATTATTGTGATGGGTAAGGATGTGACCGAGGAACAGATCGGGGCGGTGGTCAAAAAACTTGAAGCGGCGGGTCTGAAGGCGAATATTTCGCGCGGTATCGAACGCACTGTGATCGGCGCGATCGGTGATGAGCGTCCGCTGACCGAAGAGATGTTCACCCCGTTGCCGGGCGTGGAATCGGCGATGCACATCGCCAAGCAATACAAGATCGTGTCGCGCGAATCGCACCGTGACAACACGGTGATCGACATCGCGGGTATCCCTCTCGGTGGCAATCAGATCCAGGTCATCGCGGGACCCTGTTCGGTCGAGACCCAGGAACAGATGGACCTGTCCGCACACTTTGTGCACGAAGCCGGATGCCGTTTGATGCGCGGCGGCGCGTTCAAGCCGCGCACCAGCCCATATGCCTTTCAGGGCAAGGGCGTGGAAGGCTTGACCATGTTCCGCAAAGCGGCCAGTCAATACAAATTGCCCATCGTCACCGAGCTGATGGACATCCGCATGCTGGACACTTTCATGGAGCACGATGTGGACGTGATTCAGATCGGCACGCGCAATATGCAGAATTTCGACCTGCTCAAAGAAGTCGGACGCATCAACAAGCCGGTTATCCTGAAGCGCGGCATGTCGGCGACCATTTCAGAATGGCTGATGGCGGCGGAATACATCGCGGCGGGCGGCAATCACAATATCATTTTCTGCGAGCGCGGTATCCGTACCTTCGAGACCTACTACCGCAACGTGCTGGATGTGACCGCGATTCCGGTGCTGAAAAAAGAAACCCACCTGCCGGTGATCGTGGATCCTTCACACGCGGGCGGTAAAGCCTGGATGGTGGCGGCCTTGTCGCAGGCGGCACTCGCCGCCGGAGCCGACGGCTTGCTGGTCGAGATGCACCCGAATCCTTGCGAGGCATGGTGCGATGCCGACCAGGCACTAGCTCCCGCAGAGCTCAAAAAACTGATGGGTACATTGGGCGGGATTGCCAAGGCAATAGGACGTACATTGTAAGATTGGGATAGCAGCACGCGCTCAACTTGCTCGCTTTGCACCGGCTGGGCTTGGCGTTCGGTATATCACCGTTCGATTAAATACTGCTTTCTCGATGGATAATAAGGTGTATTATTCGCGCAACATTCGTACGTTATTATCAGGTGCAGCATTTTTTAAATACGAAAAGGAGAAATCATGAAATCAATTATCTTAGGTATGGCGGTTTTCGGTTGGATGGTTGCCGGTAGTGCAATGGCTGTAGATATGCCGGCAGATGGCAAAGCGAAATGTGGCGCGTGCCACGCGATTGACACCAAGAAGATTGGTCCTTCGTGGAAGGATATCGCCGCTAAATATTCAGGCAAGGCGGATGCCGAGGCGGTCATCGCCGCCAACATCGCCAAGGGTGGCGCGTTTGGCTGGAAGATGGGCAACATGCCTCCCAAGGGTATGGGTGCGACCGATGCGCAGATCAAGTCTCTGGCAAAATTCATCGTCGAGTTGAAGTAAGCAAACTCAGCAGTGACTGGGAAGCCGACGCAAGTCGGCTTTTTCATGTGCATGGCAGGCCGGCTACAGTCAGTCTGCATAGCGCAGCAAACAAAAAAGCACGCCTGAGCGTGCTTTTTTTGATGCTGTCTAAGCGACGGGTTGCTTAGCGGTTATTGCCAAATCCACCGTTGCCACCAGTGTTTCCACCGCGATTGCCGCCGAAGCTGGGACGATCTCCGGTGCGACGCGGTGCGCCGGTGGTGCCACGGTTCTGTGCGCCGAAGCCACGGCTTGGAGTGTTGCCAAAGCTACGGTCTTGGCCGCGCTCTTGCCCGCCGGTAACGGCCTGGCTATTGCCGAAGCCTGGGCCGCTGCCGGTGCGTTGACCACCAAATCCTTGGCTGTCGCGACGGGGTGCGTGGGCATGACGGCTATCCGGTGCGGTGTGGTGGGGCGCGCCGCTGTTGCCGAAACCGCCAGCATTGCCGCGATTACCGCCACCAAATCCACCCGCGTTGTTGCCACGGTTGCCGCCACCAAAGCCACCGCCGCCGCTGCGACGCGGGCCACGATCGGAAGAAGGTGCGCCGCCACCGGTACGCAGTTTGTACTTGGGTTCCAGACCTTCGATGGTGTGCATCTTGATGGTTTGTTCGGTGTAGCGTTCGATGCGTTTCAGCATCTGCGCATCACGGTTAGAAGCGAACGAGATCGCGATACCAGATGAGCCGCCACGACCGGTACGACCGATACGGTGCACGTAATCTTCTGCGAACTTGGGTAAATCGAAGTTGATCACGTGGGATACGCCGCGCACGTCCAGACCGCGCGCCGCCACATCGGTGGCGACCAAGATGCGCACGCTGCCGTTACGCATATTGAGCAAAGTGCGGTTACGTTCGCGCTGGCTCATGTCGCCATGCAAGGCGGCGACCGAGTGACCTTGCGCCGATAGTTGGTCAGCCAGGCTGTCCGCGTCACGCTTGGTAGCAGTGAACACGATAGCTTGATTGACTTCAGTGTCGGTCAGCAGGTGGCTCAGCATCTTGTTCTTGTGTGCCACGTCATCGGCGAACATCATGCGTTGTTCGATGTTTTCGTGTTTGTCCTTGGCAGCCGAAACGCTGATGCGCTTGGGAGTCTTGAGCAGACGCGAGGCCAAATTACCCACTACGCCATCCAGTGTCGCAGAGAACAGCAGGGTCTGGCGGGTTTTTGGTGTGGCGGCGGCGATGCGTTCCACATCGTCCACAAAACCCATGTCCAGCATGCGATCCGCTTCGTCCAGGATCAGCATTTCCAGACGCGAGAAATCGATACGACCGCGTTCCAGATGGTCGATCAGACGGCCCGGTGTGGCCACCAGGATGTCGACCTGACCCGACAACATGCGGTTCTGCACCGGGTAAGGCATACCGCCCAAGATACTGATGATCTTGAAGCGCATATTCTTGCCGTACTTGGTTGCGGCATCGCAAACCTGTTGTGCCAGTTCGCGGGTCGGTGTCAACACCAGCACGCGCGGACCTTTGCCGGGCAATGCGGAAGGGGTGGCCAAGCGGTTCAGTGCGGGCAGGATGAAGGCGGCGGTTTTGCCGCTACCGGTTTGCGCCGAAGCCATCAAGTCGTTGCCGGCGATGATTTCCGGGATCGCTTGCGCCTGGATAGGCGTGGGTTCGGTATAGCCGGTTTCGGCGATAGCCTTGAGAATGGAGGCGTTTAATGCGAGTTCTTCAAATGTCATTTTTGTTCCTTTAATGAAGCTAAGGGAATCCATTTCGAACACACGGACGCACGCCAATATCCGAGCCTAAGGCGGCCGAATATCGGAGCGAGTTCAGTATATCGAACTGATCAAGTTCCCTAGTGTGAGCGCAGGTGGTAATACAGCCCGGGGTACGGGGAGGAGCAACCGGCGCATAAAACATCGTTGCTAACCGGAAAACCCAAGAATACTGTTGAGTTCTTTAGACAGGCGCGATTTGCATACGCGCGAGAGATAGGTCAGGAAACGATGAACTAAAATGCCACATCGTTTGTGGCAAGGCGCGCATTATAGTGAAAGAAGAAAGAAAAGCCAGTTATATTTTCGGGTCAGTCGGATTGGTCATGTGATGTGCCAGTGTCCGCAGTGCCGCATAGACCAGCAAGACCACCGCAAGGCTGGACAGAAACCCAGCCAATACGTCCGCTGGAAAATGCGCACCCAGACTTACTCTGGAGCAACCGACCCACACCACCATGAACATTCCCGCCATGCGCCACCAACGGCTCAGAATAGGCCACAGACTGGCTACAGTCAGCATCGCAAATGACGAATGACCGCTCGGCAGGCTATGGTGATACTCGGCTATGCCCACGATATGCACGCTCTCCAGAGGTAATGCCAGCGGCGGACGAGGGAAGTCCAGCAGTGGTTTGAGGATGCCGAGCAATAAGCCATCCAGCACGTAGGCGATGCTGAACACCGCTATCACAGACATCCAACGCAGGGTCAGTTCCCGATATTGCGCCGCATTCTGCAGGGGTGCTCTGGCGATCGCAACAAGCGCAACCAAGGTCAGTAGTCCGAGATAGATCGGAAAGTTGATATGTTCGCCCAGCACGGTACCCAGCAGCATGAGCTTGTCCAAATACTCGAAACGGATGTTGTTGATGGTATGGAACAGCCAAACGTTGATGCCGCCCCAGTCATAAAGAATTTCTTTCATAGCGGTGTTCCTATCTATCCAAGCATTGCCATGCCCCACATGATGATGCCTCCCGCAGCCGCTACGGCAGCCACAGCGAACAACCATTTTTTGCGGGTCAGTACCGTGATAGAGGCCAGAGAGATGGCGATCTGGATCAGTGTCATCGCCTGCGCCAGTTTATGGTGGGGGCGCATCATATTTTCACTTTCCTGATTGGCTTTTTCCGATTCGACTTCCAGTGCTTCGGCTTTCAGCTTGATCTCTTTCTTGTCCTCGCTATATTTTTGCAACTGGTCTTGGTAATACCCCTGTTTGGCAGCAGGGGCCAATACCGCAGCAAGCTCCATCAGATGTCCTTTATTGCTCTTGGCCTCGTAAAAATTCCACTGATCGGAAGCCTGAGTTTTTTTCAGCACGGCCTCGTTCTTCAATAACATGGACTCGTTCTGAGTCGCGCCGCCTTGATAGCTGATGATCGCGCCTATCGACGCTAAAATAGCGGTGAAAATTGCAACTTGCCCGGCAAGATTGTCCCCGCCCTGGGCGTGGTGTTCAAGCTCATGTTCATGGGCACCGTGAACATGGAATCCATCTTCCGACATATCAACTCCTTGAGATATAAAAAATTTGCCCACCGTTGCTTCGTGGCAAGACGCTACATTTTATGATTGCGACCGGTCTCGCTCCATGCTTTTCCAGAGCGATCATATTGACGGCAATATTTTTCCCAGTCCGATCCGATCTTGCTTGCATAATTCGTCGCATAGGCAAGCAGGGGAGCTTGCCAGTCGCGCCTGACACCAAAGGCGACCCATTCATCTGTGATAGATGATCCGGCACGACCGCCGCCACGCAAATGACTCCATGCCACGATCTCGCCCATGCTGCGTATCACTTGTTCCAGACGCTTCAGCTTGCCGTTCCACAACTCGAGTGCCAGCCTGTCTTGGGTCGGTTGCAGTCCTTTAAACAAAAACGGCTTATCCCGAAAAGTTACCGCCGACAAAAATGCCGGCGCGATGGCCTGAGCCCAGTGTTGAACCGTAGCGACACGCTCGGCTTCATTCCGCCATTCGGGTTGTTTGTTACTGACATAGGGAGCCAGGGCACTCGGTATCGCTTCTTTAAGATCAAGCAGGTAGTTGCAATCCGGGCTGCCCCGGCCCTCGACCAGAATCACATAGCGGTCTATACCCAAGCTGCCCGTTCCGGCAATACGCCTTGCTGCATCCAGCGGACGATAAAAATCGGGGTTGGGTTGCTGCCGCGCATATCCTTCAACAAAAGCCAGGATGTCGGTTTTTTCCTGAGGATTCAGTGTCAGGGCGCGCTTGCCATCCACCTTGATACAGCGTTGTCCTTTGCGTAATTTGGTCCGGCTATTCAGAAACGTCGTCCGGTTGCGCAGCGTCAGGGGGTTGAGCAGATCCCGTATCATGCCTTTTGCCGTCTCGCGTTCCAGCCATCTGGCCTTGCCTGATTTCAAGGCGGAGGCGTAGCTGTCCAGTCCCAGTTGGCAAAGTCGGGTGGCATCGTCCTTGGCTAGTTGCAGGGATTTAGCCGCCACCATGATGCTGGTCAGCCAGCGGCCCAGCTCCCAGGTCGCGGGAGCCAGCACCGCCTCGTCGAAATCGTTCAGGTCAAAATAAACCAGGCGGTTGTCGCCCTTGTAACAGCCGAAATTTTCCAGATGAAGGTCGCCGCAGATCCAGGCCAAGGGTGCGTTGTCCAACGGCGGGCCCGAAGCGGCCCAGTCCTGATAGTACAAATGGCAAGTGCCGCGCATGAACGCGAAAGCATCCTGCCGCATGGCGCGGTATTTCAAGGCCAGCCGTTCCGGTTCGCGACCCGCGTTATAGCTGATGATGGAATTGACAATATTATTCATCGCGGCAGGATAACATCGAGTGACAGTTTCCGCAGGACGTTTGCCAGGATTTGTGTGGTGGGCTGGGAAATGCACATCGGCTGGTAACGTCAAGAGTCGTCTGATGGCTTTCGTTGACCGCAGGATGCCCAGAATACACGCGCAAATTTGGGGTTGAGTATTAACCGTATTCGGGGTTAGAATGCGCAACTTTTTTTAGGAGTGTAAAACCAATGGCAATTACAGCCGCGCAAAAAGCGCAAATCGTTACTGACTTTCAACGTGCCAAGAGCGACACCGGTTCCCCAGAAGTTCAAGTGGCTTTGATTACCGCGCGTATCACTTATCTGACCGAGCATTTCAAAGACAATGCCAAAGATCACCATTCCCGTCGCGGCTTGCTGCGTCTGGTTAGCCGTCGCCGCAAACTGTTGGACTACCTTAAGCGTGAAAATGACGCGAGCTACCGCTCATTGATCCAACGCTTAGAAATTCGCAAGTAGAAGTTTGTTGCAAAGCGGGTCGCGATAGCGGCCCGTGTTGTTTTGGTCTGTCCTATTTTATCTGGCGCAGTGTTGCGTCATGTCACGTCTAAGAGGTTATCTTGAGTCACTATAAAAAATCATTCGCCTACGGCAAGCATCAACTGACTATCGAAACCGGCGAGATCGCGCGCCAAGCCACCGGTGCGGTGCTGGTGAGTCTGGATGACACGGTCGTGCTGGTGACCGTGGTTGGCAGGCAAGATGCCAAACCCGAACAGGATTTCTTCCCGCTGACGGTCGATTATCAGGAAAAGACTTATGCCGGCGGCAAGATCCCCAGCGGCTTCTTCAAGCGTGAAGGCCGCCCCAGCGAAAAAGAGATCCTGACTTCCCGTCTCATCGACCGCCCGTTGCGCCCGCTGTTTCCGGAAAGCTTTTACAACGAAGTGCAGATCGTTGCGACGGTGATGTCCTCCGATAGCGAAATCGACTCCGATATTCCGGCGATGATAGGCGCGTCCGCCGCGCTGGCAATTTCCGGCATTCCGTTCGACGGCCCGATAGGCGCGGCGCGCGTGGGTTATGCTGACGGTAAATATCTGCTCAACCCGACCGCGACTGAACTGGCTACTTCGCAAATGGACTTGGTCGTGGCCGGTACGGATAAGGCCGTGCTGATGGTCGAATCTGAAGCACAGCAGTTGTCCGAAGAGATCATGCTGGGCGCGGTGGTGTTCGGCCATGAACAGATGCAGGTCGTGATCAACGCCATCAACGAGATGGCCGATGCGGTCGGTAAGGATGAATGGGATTGGGTCGCTCCGGCCAAAAACGAGGCACTGATCGCACGCATCGCACAATTGGCGGATGCCGAGCTGCAACAGGCTTATGCGATCCGCTCTAAACAGGAACGCACTGTTGCCATCGCCGCGATACAGGGCAAAGTCATGGCAGCAGTAACAGCCGAGAACGCCGACATCGAAAAGAATCAGGTGAACGATCTGTTCAGCGCACTGGAAGCCAAGATTGTGCGCGGCCAGATTTTGAGCGGTGAGCCGCGTATCGATGGTCGCGACACACGCACCGTGCGTCCTATCACCATACGCAATAGCGTGCTGCCGCGCACCCATGGCTCATCGCTGTTCACCCGTGGTGAGACACAGGCGATTGTCGTTGCGACCCTGGGCAGTCTGCGTGATGCGCAAAAGCTCGATGATCTGCAAGGCGAACGCACGGATCGTTTCATGCTGCATTACAACTTCCCTCCATACTCCACAGGTGAGACAGGCCGGGTCGGCACGCCTAAGCGTCGCGAGATCGGCCATGGCCGTCTTGCTAAACGCGCGCTGGCGGCGGTGTTGCCCAGCGAAGAGGATTTTGGTTATGCGATGCGTGTGGTATCCGAAATCACCGAGTCGAATGGTTCGAGCTCGATGGCATCGGTATGCGGTGGTTGCCTGTCGTTGCTGGATGCCGGTGTGCCGCTCAAGGCGCATGTGGCCGGCATCGCGATGGGTCTGATCAAAGACGGTAACCGTTTCGCCGTGCTGACCGATATATTGGGTGATGAAGATCATCTGGGTGATATGGATTTCAAGGTGGCGGGTTCCGAAACCGGCGTGACCGCGTTGCAAATGGATATCAAGATCAACGGCATCACCCGCGAGATCATGCAGGCAGCGTTGGTACAGGCGCGTGAAGGCCGCATGCACATTCTGGGTCTGATGAAGCAATCCATGCCCAACGCGCGTACCGAAGTATCCGAGTTCGCACCGCGCATGATCAAGATGAAAATCAGTCCGGACAAGATCCGCGATGTCATCGGCAAAGGTGGGGCAGTGATACGTGCATTGACCGAAGAAACCGGCACGACGATCGATATCGACGAGGCAGGCAATATCACCATCTCTTGCGTGAGCAGCGAAGGTGGCGAATTGGCCAAGCAACGAATCAGCGACATCGTGGCCGATGTGGAAGTGGGCAAAGTTTACGAGGGTCCGGTAGTCAAGTTGCTGGACTTCGGCGCGTTGATCAACATCCTTCCCGGAAAAGACGGCTTGTTGCACATTTCGCAGATCGCCCACGAGCGTGTCAGTGCCGTCACCGACCATTTGAAAGAAGGCCAGTTGGTGAAGGTCAAGCTGCTTGAGTTGGACGACAAGGGGCGTATGAAACTCAGTATGAAGGCTTTGTTGCCACCGCCTGCGGCGACCGCCCCGGAAGCGCAATAAACTTTATGCGCTAAAAAACACCCCGTCTCTGGCGGGGTTTTTTTATGCCTGGAAGAGACCGATTCGTCATTCGCGCGAGTTGCACGGGAAGCGCGCAATTCTGAATGCAACTGGATCGATGGATATAGTGCAGAATGCCGGGCGGACACACTCAAAGTATCGGCGTTTGACATGCAGCATCAGCACAGATACTTTTGCTTGCCCGCGAGCATTTTTCGAGTTCACCCTCCCGCGAGATTTACTATGGACTACGACGTACTCATTATCGGTTCCGGCCCTGCCGGACAGCATGCGGCCTGGCAAGCGGCGCGCATGGGTAAGCGCGCCGCGATCGTCGAACGCAAACCGAAGATTGGCGGTGCCGGACTGCAAACCGGCACCATACCCAGCAAGGCGATGCGCGAGGTGTCATATCTGCTCACGCGTTCCGGCGGGATGAGACAGGCACTCGCACCTGACGGGCGCAATCGTCATGGTCTGCTGGCTGATGCGGTGCGGCGCAAGGAGGGGGTGATCGCGCAACAGGAGTCGGTGATACTGCAAAGGTTGTTGCGCCATGGGGTGGCACTGATACCCGGAGAGGCTGCGTTCGTCGATGCTCATACCGTCGCTGTCACGGATGCCGTCGGCCATACGCTACGAATCTCCGCGCATTTCATCGTGCTAGCCACAGGCTCCCGCCCGCGTCGCCCTGCTGAGGTGCCGTTCGACAAGAAGACGGTACTCGATTCGACTTCTATCCTGAATATTCGCCATCTTCCCGACAGCCTGCTGGTGGTAGGTGGCGGTGTGATCGCCTGCGAGTTCGTCTCTATCTTTGCTGCGCTGGGCGTACAAGTTTTCGTGGTCGACAGCCATGCGCAATTGCTCGCCTATTTGAGCGAGGATGTGGTTAGTGTGCTGGCCGACAGTTTTCTTGGCATGGGTGTCGCCTTCCACATGCAAGAACGTGTCACCGAAATTCGCCGCGAAGAAAGTAGCACGCTCACCATTTTGGAAAGCGGCAAGCAAATTCGTACCGATGCCGTGCTCTACGCGCAAGGTAGAGAACCCAACAGCGCGAGTCTGGAAGTGAGGCGCGCCGGTATTATCGCTAAGGATGGCTGGATAGCAGTCAACCCGTATTTTCAGACCAGCGTGCCGCATATCTATGCCGTGGGTGATCTGATCGGTCGCCCCGCACTTGCTTCGACGGGTATGGAGCAAGGGCGTATGGCGGTGCTGCATGCCTTCGGTGGAGAACAGTATGCCCCTGCGGAAAACCTGCCGATGGCGGTCTACACCATCCCGGAAATCTCTTATGTGGGGAAGACCGAGCAGGAAGTGCAGCGGGAGAATATCGCTTATGTGGTCGGATGCGCCTATTTCAAAGATAGCGCGCGCGGCCAAATCATCGGCGACGCGCAAGGTTTGCTGAAGCTGATTGTCGATGCGCGCAACGAAAAACTGTTGGGCGTACACATCGTCGGTGAGCAAGCCAGCGAACTCGTACACATCGGCCAGCTTGTGATGAACCTGCACGGCACGGTGCGTGATCTGGTGAACAATGTCTTCAACTACCCGACACTGGCGGAGTGCTACAAGATTGCCGCGCTGGATTGCACATACCAATTGGATCAGCGAAAAAATCCCTAGCACTTGGCGGTCGCGGGAGTCTCGGGCGGGTATCATGCGTCCCCTGCGTTTTTCTGTCCGATGATTACCGATGCGTTTTCCCTTGCCACCGACACGTTGCCTGCTACCGTTGGCTCTTGCCATCCTCTCACTGACATGGGGCTATACCTGGGTCGTGGCCAAACAGGCTCTGGTTTATGCGCCGCCCTTTGCCTTTGCGGCAGAACGTTGTGTCGGTGGTGCTTTGGCGTTGCTTCTGGCGGTCAAGCTCATGGGTCGCCCGCTCAGATTGACGGCACCGGGACCGACCATAGCGATCGCGCTGACACAGGTGACAGGATTCATGGCGTTTCAGACGTGGGCTTTAGTGGAAGGCGGGCCGGGCAAGACAGCCGTGCTGATTTTCACTATGCCTATTTGGACGCTGCTTATCGCCTGGCCTGTTCTGGGTGAACGTATCCGGGGCAAGCAGTGGTTGGCCGCCTTGTGCGCGCTGAGCGGCCTGGTGCTTATCATCGAACCCTGGGATATGCATTCCAGCCTGCTCAGCAAGTTCCTCGGCGTGATGGCCGCATTATGCTGGGCTGTCGGTACTGTGCTCGTCAAACGGCTGCGTTCCCGGCAACCGGTCGAGCTCCTTTCGCTGACGACCTGGCAGATGGTACTGGGGGCGATACCGCTAGTGCTGCTTGCCTTGATCATCCCGGAGCGTCCCACGGAGTGGTCCGTGTCCTACGCCGGCATCCTTATCTTCATGTCGGTGATTAGCACAGCCATGTGCTGGTGGCTGTGGATCACCATTCTGGATCGGGTGCCCGCATGGGAGGCTAGCCTCTCGGTACTCGGAACACCGGTGGTGGCGATTATTTCCTCACGCATGATGCTGGGAGAAGAGTTTAAGTTCAGCGAAGCGATGGGCATACTGCTCATCGGCTGCGGCTTGGCTCTTTTGTCATTGATGGGCTGGCTAGCCAGCCGCCGCAGTACGTGAATGTGATTTAGTTAACGAATTATTTTTACATTCGACATGAATCGCGCTTCGCACAGCCTGCACCGGAAGCGGGTAGCCAATTTACCTTGAGGTTTTTGGCTACGCCGAAAACAGGTAGCAAAAATTTATTTGGCTACCTGTTTTTCACGGATCTCGTCCAGGGTTTTGCAATCGATGCACAAGGTGGCGGTGGGGCGGGCTTCCAAGCGGTTCAAGCCGATCTCGATGCCGCAGTTGTCGCAATAGCCATACTCGCCAGAGTCGATCTTGGCCAGCATCTCATCGATCTTCTTGATCAGCTTGCGTTCGCGGTCGCGATTGCGCAGCTCCAGGCTCATGTCGGATTCCTGGGTGGCGCGGTCGTTCGGATCTGCAAACACGGTCGCCTCATCCTGCATGGTATGTACCGTGCGATCGATATCCTCGCCCAATCCGGCCTTGATCTCATTCATGATTTGGCGGAAATGAGCCAGCTGCTTGGGGTTCATGTATTCCTCCCCTTTTTTGGCTTTGTAGGGGGTGGCGGCTTTTTGTGACTGTACCGGCATTGCACTTCTCCAACGGGATAAAAATTAAAGTTCGCTTTAATACCAGAAAGCGGCTTCTCAAGCAAATAATTGTGGGGTTTTATTTGGGGGCGGGCTGTGCCTCGTGATGGTAACGAGCCAACAATGCCGTGCCGTAAGCGGCCTCCGCGTGGTCGCAAGTTTCCACCGGAACGCCCATGATCCGCGCGCGTATCTGTTGCCACACCGTATTCTTTGCGCCGCCGCCATTGGTCATCACTTGTCCGATTGGGGCTACGCCCAGTTGTTTCAGCTTGGCGTAGCCCGCTGCTTCGATGCGCGCCAGCCCTTGCAACATGCCGTGCAAGAATTCCGCATCGTCACTCGGACGCGGGGTGAGTCGCGGCTTGAATTGCGGGTCATTGACCGGGAAACGCTCGCCGCGCTTCGGCAGCGGATAGTAATCCAGATGGCTGTCCAGTCGCGGATCGATGCGTGCGCTCAAAGCAACAAGTTGCGTATCACCGAAATAATTTCTCAGTACGCCCGCGCCTGCATTGGATGCGCCACCAACCAACCACAGATCGCCATAGCGATGGCTGTAGATGCCATATTCAGGCGCGTCTACTCGCTGTGTGCTGAGTTGTTTGAGCACCAGCGTCGTGCCTAATGAGGTTACGCCCACGCCGGTTTCATGCACATCACTGGCCATAAATGCGGCGACGCTATCGGTCGTTCCGGCGTGTATCAAGCAATCTGTTGGGATGCCGAAACGCGCGGCGACATCGGACTGGATATTGCCGATGACAGAGCCGGGCGCAACGACGTTGGGTAATAGATGTGCGTCTGGTAAAGCGCATGTCCAATTTGGCCAGCACAGTTTTTCAACGTCATAACCGGTCTTCAACGCATTGTGATAATCGCTGATGTCGGGTTTGCCGCTGAGCAATGCGGTGAGCCAATCGGCTTGATGAAAGAAATGTTGTGCGTTCGGATAGCGTCGCGTGAGCCACAGGAATTTCGCCAAGCCTGAAGTCGCGCTGCAGACGATATTTTTTTCGGGAGCGATGGCTTGCAGTTGTGCCGCTTCGTTCTCGGCCCGGCTGTCGTTGTAGAGCAGGGCAGGCGAGACGGGTTCCAGTTGTGCATCGCACAACAACACCGTTCCGGATGTGGCATCGATGGCGATGCCATTCAATGCAATCGCGATATCTTCCGGTAATGCGGCTAGCAGTTGATGCAGTGCAGCGCGCCAATCAAACGGTGTTTGCGTACGGGCATCAGGGTAGGCGACGCGCTGTTCCCATTGGATATTCCCGTGCGCATCAATGGCACAGGCGCGTGCACCGGACGTGCCAAAGTCGATGCCTAAGAACATTTAGCCGCGCGTGTTGGACTGCGACCCGAACTGGCTGAGTTCCACGAACGGCGCGGGTTGCCAACCATCCTTCCGGTGTTCGGCGATGACGTTGGTGAAGATGCCGCCGCGCACGTAGAACTTGGCGGTGAGGCGCATGAAGCGCGGTTGGGTGACGGCGACCAGATCATCCAGGATGCGGTTGGTCACGTCCTCGTGGAAGTGCCCCTCGTCGCGGAACGACCAGATGTACAACTTGAGGCTCTTGAGTTCGACGCATTTTTCATCGGCGATGTAATCCAGGATCAGCGTGGCGAAATCCGGTTGGCCGGTCTTGGGACACAGGCAGGTGAATTCGGGGATTTCCATGTGGATGTGGTAATCGCGTTTTGGATTCGGATTAGGGAAAGTCTCCAGGGATTTATTGGGTTGTGTCGTCATTTGGTGAGGTGTCTCGCTTCGGTTAGAATGGCGCGCATTATAAAACGTTGTGATGCTCAGCATCCTTTAGAAATTTGTTTTTTCGGAGTGAGGCGCAAGGAGCCGCGCAGCGAACGATGAGACATATCACCTGGATAGGCGAAGAGTGAGCGAGCACGCGGGGCAGCGATACGCCCGAAACGACTTAAGCAGGCAATCCGCATTTCGGATGCTCGCAAAAATGAATTTATAAAGGTTCCGTCAATTGCGTCTTTCCCATATTAAGCTGGCCGGCTTCAAGTCCTTCGTCGATCCCACGCACATCGCCCTGCCGGGGCAGATCGTGGGTGTGGTTGGGCCGAATGGTTGCGGCAAGTCGAACGTGATCGACGCGTTGCGCTGGGTACTGGGCGAATCGAAGGCCTCGGCGTTGCGCGGCGCGACCATGCAGGACGTGATCTTCAACGGATCCAGCAAACGCAAACCGGTGTCGCGCGCCAGCGTCGAACTGGTGTTCGATAACGCGCTGGGCAAGGCGGCGGGGCAGTGGTCCAGCTATGCGGAGATCGGCATCAAGCGGGTGTTGAAACGCGATGGTGATTCCAGCTACTTCATCAACAACCAGCAAGTCAGACGCAAAGACGTGACGGATATTTTCCTGGGCACAGGCTTGGGATCGCGGGCTTATGCGATCATCGAGCAGGGCATGATCTCGCGCATCATCGAGGCCAGGCCCGAAGAGTTGCGCATCTTTCTGGAAGAAGCCGCCGGCGTTTCCAAATATCGCGACCGCAGGCGCGAAACCGAATTGCGCATCGCCGACACCCGCGACAACCTGTTGCGCGTCGGCGATATCTTGCAAGAACTGGACAAACAGCTGGGGCATCTGGGTGCCCAAGCAGAAGTTGCGAAGCAATATCGCGCTTTGGAGTCGCAGCGCGACATCTCGCAAAAACTATTCTGGCTGTTAAAAAAACTGGAAGCGGAATCTCAGCGCGTGAAGTTTCTGCAAGCCACGGAAAAGACACGCACCGAACTGGAAGCGCAGACCGCCGGGTTGCGCGATCTTGAGAGTCAGCTGGAAAGTGCGCGCAGCGGGCATTACCAGTTGTCCGACGCGCTGCATGTCAAGCAGGGCGAGTTCTACAGCGCGAATGCGGAGATCGCGCGACTGGAGCAACAGATCGCCCACGTGGCCACGCAACGCCAACGCCTCGCGTTGCAAATCAGCCAGGCTAAAAAACATATCGAGCAGCAAAACAGTCAGCGCGGCAGCACGCAGTCCTTACTGGAACACTGGCAAAGACAGCAGGAAGGTGCCGTGGTGAAACTGGCCGAGGCCGAACAGAACGCAGAATGCGAGGCGGAGAGTCTGCCGGCCGCAGAGGAAACCGCCAGCCAGGCGCAACAACGCTACCACGATGTGCAGCGCGAGCAGTTGCAACTGCAACAACGTTTGCAGTTGGCCGATACGCAGCGCGCCAATTTGCAACGCAATGTGCAACAACTGGAATCACGCCGCTCGCGCTTATTGCTGGAAAAAGACAATCTGCCGCGCGCCGATAGTGGTGCGTTGCAACAGGCGCAGCAGCAAGCCGCCGAATGTGAGATCGAACGCACCATCGCAGCCGGGCAACTCGCCACCTTGCTGGAGCAATTGCCCCAAGCCGATACGCGGCGGCGTGAATCGCGCGCGACCTTGCAGCAGCATGAACGCGCGCTGGCACAGACCGAAGCGCACCTGCATGCCTTGCAACAACTGCAAGCGCAGCTGGACAACGACAAGAATCTGACTGCCTGGTTGCAGCGTCACCAGTTGCAAAACAAGCCGCGCCTGTGGCAATCGATGCAGATCGAAAGCGGTTGGGAGGATGCCCTGGAAGCGGTGTTGCGCGAGCGCATCAATGCCATCACGCTCACCGATGCACCGGACTGGAACGATGTTCCCCCCGCCAAATTGACTGTGTTATTCACCACCACGGATGAAGGCAATGCCGTTGCCGCGCAACCCGCCCATAAACCCTTGCTGGATTATGTGCATTGCCAGGATCCCGGGTTGATGCCGGCTTTGCGCGAGTGGTTGCATCAGGTCTATGCGGTGGCGGACATCCAACAGGCGCAGCAGCTGTGCGCGCAACTCCCGGAAGGCGGATGTTTCGTCACGCCACAAGGCCATTTGCTCAGTGCGCATAGCGTGTCGTACCACGCCCCCGATAGTCAGTTGCATGGCGTATTGGCGAGACAACGCGAGATCGAGCAATTGCAACATGAGGCGATCCGGCAGAACCGGGAAGTGACCGCGTTGCGTGAGCAAGTCACGCAAGCCGAGCACCATCATCAGGACATCGAGCTGAAGATTGCTCCGCTGCGCAACGCGGGCAACGAGTTTCAGCAACACCTGCACGGTTTGCAGATGAATATCCTGAGGCTCACGCAAGCCGCCGAACGTAGTGCCGAACGGATGCAGCAGATCGAACAGGAGATGCAGGAGATCGCCGAGCTGCTGATGAACGAGCAGATGCAAATGCAAGTCGTGGATGAACAGATGGCCGAGTTGCGCGAGCATCACGCGGCGTTATTCGCGCAGATCGACGAGGCGCAGCGGCACGCCAACACTCAGGATATGGCGTTGCGCGAGCAGCGCGGTCGCGCCCAGCATGCGCAGCACGCGTTGCAAGAGGCACGTTTTTTTGACCAGACCTGCAAGGAAAAGATTGCCGATTTGCAGCACGGCATCGAGCAAGCCGCCGCCACGTTGTCGCAACTGCAAATGAATCTGCTCGGTCTGGATGAGGAGTTGTCCGGCAGCTCGGATGAAGATGCGCAAAGCCAATTGCAGCAGGCTTTGCAAGTACGACAAGTAACCGAGTTGGCATTGGCCGGAGCGCGTAACGCACTGGAGCATGCTGCGGTCAACTTGCAGAAACTGGAACAGGCACGCATGGCGGGCGAGCACAGTCTCAATCCGCTGCGCGAAAGATTGAACGAATTGACACTCAAAGAACAAGAGGCCCGTTTGCATTTCGAGCAGTGGTCGGAACAGTTGCAGGGTGTGGATGAGGCGGCGTTGTTGCCGCTGCTTGAGTCGGGCAACTTCAAGGCGTTGAGCCTGCAAAACGAACTGAACCGTTTGCAGGCCGAAATCGAAGCATTAGGGGCGGTGAATCTGGCCGCGCTCGATGAGTTGCAAGCGTCCACTGAACGCAAGACGTACCTGGATGCGCAAGCCAAAGATTTGAACGATGCGATGGATACGCTGGAAGATGCGATACGCCGCATCGATAAAGAGTCGCGCGAGCTGCTCATGGATACCTACAACAAAGTGAACGAGCATCTGGCGCAGATGTTCCCCATCCTGTTCGGCGGTGGTGAGGCGCGGCTGGTGCTGACCGGCGAAGAAATTTTAGATAGCGGCGTGCAAGTGATGGCGCAACCGCCGGGCAAGAAAAACAGCTCTATCCATCTGATGTCGGGCGGGGAGAAGGCTTTGACCGCGATCTCGCTGGTGTTCTCGCTCTTCCAGCTGAATCCCGCGCCGTTCTGTCTGCTGGACGAAGTCGATGCGCCGCTCGACGACAGCAATACCGAGCGTTTGTGCAAACTGGTCAAGAAGATGTCGGAGCAGACCCAGTTTGTGTTTATCAGTCACAACAAGATCGCGATGGAAATGGCCGAGCAGTTGATCGGTGTGACCATGCAGGAGAAGGGTGTCTCCAAAGTGGTGACGGTGGATATCGAGGAAGCCTTGCGCATGCGCGACGAACAGATCGTCGCGTAGCGGCAGGCGGGGTTACTGGCAGAATTTGCTGATTTGCTGTTGCGCGTCATCCATACTTTTTTGGCGTTGTGCGTCGTCCATATAAGAACGCTCGCCCGTGTTCGGGTCTATCGTGGCGATACGCATGCCGTCCTTCAAATTCGCCAGATTTTGTTTCGCGCCCAGACAATTGGCCTGATTTTGTGCTTTCATTGCGGCTTCTTGCGCAGCTTTATCGGCTGCGGCCTTTTTGGCTGCCGAGTCATTTTTGGTCTCGCCTTTGGCTGTTGCAGCTTTGTCGCTGGCGGGAACGCCGGATACCGGGGAAGCATCCACGGGAATTGCGGGCGTACTGGTGTACACGGTGGACTGATCTTTGGCATGCGCGGGTGGAATTTGATCAGAATAATGAACCCGACCCTGATCGTCTATCCATTTATTGGCTGCGGCCAATGAACTGCCGCTAAAAAACATTAACGCAACGATCAGATATTTATTCATCACAAGAGTCCTTTCGACTGACAGGTTGATATTCGCACAGGCGATATATGTTAACCGATTTAACTTTGCAGACAAGCGTACACGCGACAAGGTATGATTACGGGCGGTTCGTTATAGCTGATAACAATAGATACACATATGGCTAATAAAAACAGATCCATCAATTAAACGAGACATAGGCTAACGTTATGGCGCAGAACAAGACATCGCATGACAAATTCTTCGATACGGACAAGAACGAAGAACATGCGCTCAAGGTTTTCACCAGCTATTATCGCGACCACAGTCACTCGGGGAAACTGTACGGCGAGTTCCCGGATTTTTTTATTGTCAGACCCGCTGTCCTGGAGGGCAAGGACATTGCCAGCCGCCCGTCCGAAAAGCTTTTGTTGGATGATTGTATCCAGCGCGCCAAGGCTCGTAACGGCCATATCGGCGTGTCCAAACATAGGAACCCCAAGCTGGGTTATTACTGGCTGGAGTTGTCGGTATTGCCGTTCATGCTGGGCGACCCGGTCAATAAAGACAACAAGGGTGAGTTTTTTTATGTGCTTACCAAGTTTATCGAATTCACCAAACACAACCCTAAGGTTTATGGCGATTTGACGGCCGAGATCGATTCCGACAAAGACCTCGCTATCATGTTCGACGGCATCAGCCGTATGGCCAACCGCCTGCAAGAAAGTATTTCCGTGTATTCGGAAGATCTGCTGGTTTCCTATAATCCGAACTGGCCGGCAGGTGAAGTCAAGAGTCTGCTCAACTCGCTCAAAGACAATGACCAGGATTGGTGCCAGGTATTCTTTGAATACATGATGTACGTCATGAGTAAAAAATCTAAAGGTTGATTTTTAATAGAACCAACACTGCACCGCTTCCCCCGTCTTTGGGCGTGGCATCGCAGTAAGCCAGCACGCCGGGATGCTGCATCAACCAGTGACGCGCGCGAATCTTTAAGACCGCTTCTCCGCACGCGCTATTCAATCCTTTGCCGTGTATTACCAGCACACAGCGCGCCTGCCGCGTGGCGGCGTGATATAAAAACTCCTGTAGTGCGCGTCGCGCGGCGTCGCTTTGTAATCCGTGCAAATCGAGCTTGTCCTGTATCGGCCAGTGATTGCGGTGCAATTTGCGCAAGGTGATACGCGACACGCCATTGGCCAGGAATGCTTCGGGCAGCACATCGTTGGGGAAATCGGACAGGGTATCGGCTATCTCGACTGGTGCGGTAGCAGGGGGGACAAAAGCGTGGCGATGTGCGGATTTCGGGGTGATGCGGTTTTGTTTTGGCAGCGTATGAACTGTGCCGATTGCCGCCCTGAATAGCGCGGCATCGTCGCCGGATTCGGAATCGTCCGGTATCAACTCTTCCTCAGGGCGGCCAGATACTTGTCCGCGTCGAGCGCGGCCATACAGCCGGTCGCCGCGCTGGTCACCGCCTGGCGGTAAATTTGATCTTGTACATCGCCGGCTGCGAACACCCCGGAAATGCTGGTTGCCGTGGCATTTCCATTCGACCCACCGCGTGTCTGGATATAGCCGTTCAGCATCTCCAGCTGACCGGCAAAAATATCGGTGTTCGGCTTGTGCCCGATGGCGATGAACACGCCTTGCAAGGCGATGTCTTGTTTCTCTCCACTCTGTACCTGTTTGATGCGCATCCCGGTCACGCCACTCGCGTCACCCAGCACTTCGTCGAGCGTGTGATTGAGTTGCAGCGTGATCTTGCCTTCATCGACTTTTTTCATCAGGTGATCAATCATGATGCGCTCGGCGCGGAATGTGTCGCGTCTGTGTACCAGGGTAACGTGTTTGGCGATGTTGGCCAGATACAGTGCTTCTTCCACGGCGGTATTGCCGCCGCCCACCACCGCTACTTCCTGACCGCGATAAAAAAATCCATCGCAAGTCGCGCAACCCGAAACGCCCCGCCCCATAAAGGCTTCCTCGGAAGGTAGCCCCAAGTATTGGGCCGATGCGCCGGTGCAGATAATCAGTGCGTCACAGGTGTAGCTGCCCGCATCACCGACCAGCAGGAAAGGTTTTTGTTGCAGTTTGGCGGTGTGGATATGGTCAAAAATGATCTGCGTGTTAAATCGTTCAGCATGCTGCTGGAAGCGCGCCATCAATTCCGGCCCCTGCACACCCATGGCATCGGCGGGCCAGTTGTCCACTTCGGTGGTCGTCATCAATTGGCCGCCTTGTGCCAGGCCTGTGATCAACACGGGATTCAAATTGGCGCGCGCGGCGTAAACCGCAGCGGTATATCCGGCGGGGCCTGAACCCAAGATGATGAGAGGATGATGCTGTTGCACAAGTTGTGACATAACCAATACTTTCGATTTTCAAATGAGGGCGGAATTTACCAGTAGATGCGGCACTTTGTCGAGCTTCGGGTAGAATCCGCGCACTATGAAATCACTTATTGCTTGCGTCTTCGCGCTCACTTATTGGCTGGTCAGTTTAACCGCAAGTGCCGTCACCCTTCCCGGCATCCCGGAATTCATCGACGAGATGGCCGCCAAACATCAGTTCAAACGCGCCGAATTGGAAAGTCTGTTTGAGCATGCACAATACCGTCCCGATGTCATCGAAGCGATCACCCGTCCCGCGACGATCAAGCCCTGGCCGGAATATCGCGCCGCATTCGTCAATCAAAAGCGTATCACCTTGGGCGTGGCATTCTGGAAGAAATATCACGCGACGTTGCGGCGCGCCTCGCAACGATATGGTGTTCCCGAGGAGATCATCGTCGCCATCATCGGGGTGGAAACGATATACGGGCAGAACACCGGAAGTTTTCGCGCCATAGACGCACTCACGACCTTGGCGTTCGATTACCCGCGACGTGCGGAATTTTTCCGCGCCGAACTGGAGAATTATTTGTTATTGGCGCGCGATCAGCAGTTCGACTTGCTGGCCACACGCAGTTCCTATGCGGGTGCCTTGGGGATACCGCAATTCATGCCCAGCAGTTACCGTAACTACGCGGTGGACTTTAACGGCAATCATAAGATCGACCTGTTGCATGAGGACAGAGATGCGATAGGCAGTGTTGCTAATTACATGAAGAGCTATGGTTGGATAGCCAACGAACCCGTCGCTACACTGGCGACGGTCAGTGAACAGGTGTGCGTGGGCGACAGCCTGACCCCCCGTAGTCTCGCAGAATGGGCAAGTGCTGTCATCCTCCCCGTGCATCAGGTCGATTACGACAAACCGGCACGACTGATGGATTTCACGCTTGCCGGCGGCAAGGAGTTTTGGCTGGCATTCAACAATTTCGAAGTTATCACCAAATATAACAACAGTGATTTTTATGCGATGTCGGTGTTTCAGTTAGCTCAAGCAATCAAGGTCGCGCGCCACTTCACTCGTTGATGCGCCGCGCGCCGTTGTAGCTCCTGCGCCAATAATGGTTGGTCAAGTCATCAATACGCACGCTTCCGCCGCTGCTGGGCGCGTGGATGAAATGATTGTCGCCCAGATAGATGCCGACATGCGAAAACTTGCGGTGCAGGGTGTTGAAAAACACCAGATCGCCGGGACGCAGTTCATTGTGGTCGACAGACTGGCCGAGGTGACTCATGCCAATACTGCTGCGCGGCAATTCGATGCCGAGGGTGTGGTGATACACATGAGAGACGAATCCGCTGCAATCGAAGCCGCTGTCGGGATCGTTGCCGCCGTAGCGATAAGGTACACCCAGCAAGCTTTGTGCATAGTCGGTCAGGTGGGAGACGGCGGAGTCACTGGACGCGCTCGTGCCTGCCACACTGGGACGGGGTGCGGGTGAGGAGCAGGCGGTGAGGGTTACGAGGGCAAGCAGCAGGATGAATTTCATGGCCTGACTATAATAGATGCCGTTTGAATTTGTAAACGAGGTTAACGATGAGCAAGATTTGCGTGGGATTTTTGGTGGCGATGTTGGGTATAGGGGGGGCACTTGCCAACGAACTGGAAATCATCACGCTCAAACACCGCAGTACCGAGGAAGTCCTGCCCATGATACGGCCATTATTGAATCCGGATGATGTGGCGAACGGCATGAATGGCCAGTTGGTTTTGCGCACTTCACCGCGCAACCTGGCGCAGATCAAACAACTCCTGGACAGGATCGACACTGCCCCGCGCCGGTTGCGCATCAGCGTGATGCAAAATGTGGACAGGGCGACGGTCGCGGGCATGAACGAGGTGTCGGGTACGCTGGGTGCTGGATCGGCGGGACGTATCAGTGTGCCGGGTACGGGCGATCAAGCAGGACTGAATGCACGTCTGCAACAGGGTGGCGATCAATTGCATGTGCGACTCGACAGCGGTGATACCCGAACGCAAGACCACAAGACCCAGCAGTTGCAAGTCATAGAAGGGGGGCGAGCCTTTGTGCGGGTGGGCGTGAACGTGCCCGTGCCGCAACAGGTGGTGATACAGCGTCCCTGGGGCGTCGAGGTGATAGACCAGACGCAATACCAGGAGGTGAGCAGCGGATTTTATGTAAGCCCGCGCATTCAGGGGGACAACGTGACGCTGAACATCAGCACGCAGAACGATTCCATCGCCACTACGCCAGGTCTGTATTCCAGCCAGAACGTGCAACACGCGGCTAGCACTTTAACCGGTCGTTTGGGCGAATGGATGGAGCTGGGCGGCATGTCCAAAACTCAGAGCGACCGCGACGCGACGCTCACTTCGCGCAATAACTCGCAAGTCGATGAACAGCGCAATGTGTTCATCAAGGTCGAGGCAATCGAATGAATCACCATTTGATCGCCTCACACACCAGCGGCTCATGTTAAGCAAACTCAATGCCGTGCAGCGTGAGGCCGCGATGTATCTGGACGGCCCGTTATTGGTACTGGCCGGAGCGGGCAGCGGCAAGACCCGTGTCATCACGCACAAGATCGCGTATCTGGTTCAGGAGTGCGGTTATGCGGCGCGCAATGTCGCCGCGATCACCTTCACCAACAAGGCTGCCAACGAGATGCGCGAGCGGGTGGGTGATCTTCTGAAAGGCAAGCAGGCACAGGGTTTGGTGGTCAGTACCTTCCACTCGCTGGGCATGCACATCTTGCGTGCCGAAGGAATGCTGCTGGGCTACAAGCCGCAGTTCTCCATTCTGGATTCCGGCGATGTGTGGAAGATACTGAGCGAGCTGACCAACTCCGGTGACAAGCAGGAGATACGCGATCTGCAGACGCAGCTATCGAATTGGAAATCCGCATTTATCACGCCTGTCTTAGCGTTGCAATGCGCGGCCAACGAAGAAGAAAAAGTTCACGCGCGGATCTATTCACGCTATCAGGAAACATTGCGCGCCTATCAGGCGGTGGATTTCGATGACCTGATCCATCTGCCGGTAGTGTTGTTCAAAGAACATCCCGAAGCATTGCACCGCTGGCAACAGCGGCTGCGCTATCTGCTCATAGACGAATACCAGGACACCAACGATTGCCAGTATCAACTCACCAAGCTGCTGGCGGGTAACCGTGCCGCGTTCACCGCCGTGGGTGATGACGATCAGGCGATCTACGCCTGGCGCGGCGCGAGCATCGAAAACCTGCACAATCTGCGCACCGACTTCGGCAACTTGAATGTCATCAAGCTGGAGCAGAACTATCGCTCCTCGCAACGCATCCTCACGGTGGCGAATCACCTCATCAATCACAACACCAAAGTATTCGACAAAAAATTGTGGAGCGAACACGGCATAGGTGACACGGTGCGCATCTATGCGGCGCGCGACGACGAACACGAAGCCGAAAGCGTGGTGTTGAAATTGCTGGCGCACAAGTTCGAGCATCGCACCAGATTCTCCGATTACGCGATTTTGTATCGCAGCAATTATCTGTCGCGCGCTTTCGAAGAGCAGTTGCGCGCCCAGCGTGTGCCTTATACCGTGAGTGGCGGCACGTCGTTCTTCGACAAGGCCGAGATCAAAGACATCGTGTCCTACCTGCGTCTGCTGGCGAACCCCGATGACGATCCGGCTTTCATCCGTGCTATCACCACGCCCAAACGCGGTATCGGCAACGCCACGCTGGAGAAGCTCGGCAACTATGCCGGAACGCGCCACATCAGCCTGTTCGAGGCGGCGTTCGAGTTCCAGATCCAGCAGCTGCTCACGCCGCAGCAGCACGAGGATCTGATGACGTTTTGCAACTTCATCAACCGGCTGGAAGATCGCGCCGACAAAGATCCGTGTGCGGAATTGCTCGACGAATTGCTGCGCGCCATCAATTACGAGACCTGGTTGTATGACTCGCACGAATCGCGTCAGGCCGAAGGCAAATGGAAGAACGTGCAGGATTTCATCGGCTGGATGAAGCGCAAGGCGGAAGCAGACGAGAAGTCTTTGCTGGACATGGTGCAGACCATCGCGCTCATCAACATGCTGGAAGGCAAAGAGCAGGAGACCGATGCGGTGTCGCTGTCCACGCTGCATGCCGCCAAGGGCCTGGAGTTCCCGCACGTTTTCATCATCGGTGTGGAAGAAGACATCCTGCCGTTCCGCGACAGCGACGAGAAGGGCATAGAAGAAGAACGCCGTCTCATGTATGTCGGTATCACGCGCGCCGAGCGCAGCTTGCAGATCAGTTATTGCAACCGTCGCCGACGCGGCAAGGATTGGTATGCCTGCGAACCCAGCCGCTTCCTGGAGGAGATGCCGGAGGGTGAGTTGACCTACGCCGGTGGTCACGCCGAAGCTGCGCCCACCGTGACCAAGAACGAAGGCATGGACAAATTGGCAAGATTGAAAGCAATGCTGAACAAAAGCAGCGATGAGTCTAAAAATGCTTAATGAACTCCGCACCGCTGCGCTGTCTTGCCTCATCGAACCCGATGCGACGCGCAAGGCGACGGGGGTGCGCGAGTTGGCGCGCGTTTGGGCATCGGGCGCGATGAGCCTGGAAGCACACGCCGAGATTGTTGCCCCGCCAGCGATACCCGGCAGACCCGTCAGACCCGACTTGGTGTTGCCGAAGGCCTTGCCGCATCGCTCGATGGTGACGGCGGAAGGTCGGGCGACGTTGATCCATGCGATGACGCATATCGAATTCAACGCGATCAATCTGGCTCTGGACGCGCTGTGGCGGTTTGCCGCTATGCCGCGCGAATATTACGCGGACTGGTTGCGCGTGGCGGATGAAGAGGCTCAGCATTTCTCCATGCTGGCCGGGCATTTGCAGACGCTGGGTTATCAATACGGCGACTTTCCGGCGCACAACAGTCTGTGGGAAATGGCCGACAAGACGCGTGGCGATATTTTGGCCCGCATCGCGCTGGTGCCGAGAACCATGGAGGCGCGCGGCTTGGATGCCACACCCAAAGTGCGCGCCAAACTCGCGCAAGCGGGTGATATGAAAGCCGCACAAATCATGGACATCATCCTGCGCGAGGAGGTCGGTCATGTGTCCATAGGCAACCGCTGGTACGCCTATCTTTGTGCACAGCGCGGTCTGGAGCCTGTCGCGACTTATGCAAATCTTGCTGTGCAATATGCCGCGCCCGTGTTGCGCGGACCGTTCAATCTGGATGCCCGCCGGGCGGCCGGATTCAGTGAGGCGGAATTGGCGGCACTCATCAGCCCTGAATCAGCCAAGACACACTCAAATTTGCCGTGCCGCATGGCACAATCGCCATCTGCTTAATTTTCGATTATCAAACCCATGCTGAGTTACCGCCACGCCTTTCACGCCGGCAATCATGCCGATGTGCTGAAACATTTTGTCGAGATCCAGTTGCTGCATTACCTGGCGCAAAAAGACAAGCCGTTCTGGTATATCGACACCCATGCCGGGGCGGGCTGTTACGAGTTGGATAAGGGTTACGCGACGCAGAATGCGGAATACGAAAGCGGTATCGCGCGCTTGTGGGACCGCACCGATATGCCCGCCGCGCTGGCGGACTACGTGGCACTGGTGAAGCGCATCAATCCCGACGGACAGATGAAGTTGTATCCCGGTTCGCCGCTGGTCGCGCTGCAAGTGATGCGGGCGCAGGACAAGCTGCGCCTGTTTGAGTTGCATCCCACCGATGCTGAGATCTTGCGGGAGAATTTTGCGGGCTATGGCTCGCGTGTGTTGATGCAGACCGCCGATGGGTTTGGCGCGCTGAAAGCGTTGCTGCCGCCGCCGCCGCGCCGCGCGCTGGTGTTGATCGATCCGCCTTACGAGGAAAAACAGGATTATCAGCGCGTGGTGCAAGCCCTGAATGAAGGACTGCTGCGCTTTGCCAACGGCATCTATGCGGTGTGGTATCCGCAGTTGCAACGCGACGATGCCAGACAGTTACCCGAGCAACTCAAGCACCTGTCCGTCAAAAGCTGGCTGCATGTGGCACTTACCGTGCAGGCTCCCGGTGTTGACGGTTTCGGTATGCACGGCAGCGGCATGTTCATCCTCAATCCGCCCTGGGTGTTGCATGGTGTGTTGCAAGCAGTCATGCCATATCTGAGCAGGCATCTGGGGCAGGATACGCAAGCTTTCTACACGTTGGAGTATCACGAGAACTAACTTCTCGATTGGGTATAATCAGCGCGTTTTTCGTTTTCAAATTCCCGTTTTGCCTATACACATAACAACACCAGGAGATGGATATGACTGCTGCACATACTTGGAATTTTTTTCGCGCCGGGGGTTTCGATCAGGTGCAACTGGATAGCGGTGCCGATCTGCTGGCACTCAACGAGCTGGATCAAAAACTGTGGGTGGCGTTGAGTTGCCCGACGCGCGGCATCGAGTTCGACAGCCAGACGCTGGACATGATAGACAGCGATGGCGATGGTCGGGTGCGTGCCAACGAGGTGCTGGCGGCGGTAAAGTGGGCGGGCAGTCTGCTGAAGAATGCGGATGTGCTGTTACGGGGAACAGATAAGCTGGCCTTGCATGACATCGACGACAGCAGCGAGGAAGGCAAATATCTGCTGGCTTCGGCGCGGCATATCCTGAAGAGTCTGGGCAAGCCGGAGGCATTGGAAATATCGCTGGCGGACATGAACGACATCGGGAAATTCGTCGCCGCGCTGGCGTTCAACGGGGACGGCGTGATCGCCGCGCGGCAAATCACTGATGCCGCCGTGCGCGCGACGGTCACCGATGCGATGCGATGCGTGGGCTCAGTCGCAGATCTGAGCGGTGAAATCGGCATCAATGCCGATCTGAACCAGCAATTCTTCACTGAGCTGCGTGCTTATGCGGATTGGTATGCCAGAGGCTCTGCCGACAAGTCGGTGTTACTGTTGGGCGAAAATACCGAGGCCGCGGCGGATGCGTTCGATGCCGTGCGCGACAAGCTGGATGACTTTTTCACGCGTTGCCAGCTGGCCGCATATGACGCGCGCGCGGCAGAACCATTGAGCCGTTCGACAGCAGACTACCAGCAGTTCGCCGCGCAGAATCTGTCCGCGCACAATCAGGAAGTGGCTAATTTCCCTCTCGCCACCATAGCGGCCAATAAACCTTTACCACTGCGTGCGGGTATCAATCCCGTCTGGTCGGCGCGCATCGAGGCATTGCGCACTCAGGTGCTGATCCCCTTGCTGGGCGAAAAAGACAGCCTGACTGTGGACGAGTGGGGTACGGTTGGTGAGCGGTTCGCCGCATTCGCCGCATGGCAATCAGAGCGGCCCGCGACCCGCGTCGATCAGCTCGGTATCGCGCGCGTGAATGAAATCTTAAGCAGCAGCCATCAGTCCGAGATCACCGATCTGATCGCGCAGGACAAGTCGGTCGAGGGAGAAGTCAAAGCCATACGCTCGGTGGAAAGATTGCTGCGCTACCACCGCGACTTGTACACACTGGTGAATAACTTTGTATCTTTCCGTCATTTTTATACCGGCAAGGACAAGGCGATATTCCAGGTTGGTACGCTGTTTCTGGATGGCCGCAGTTGCGAGTTGTGCGTCAGGGTGGAGGATGTCGCCAAGCATGCAGTCTTTGCCAATATGGGCGGCGTGTGCCTGGCCTATTGCGAATGCACACGCCGCGGCGGGCAGGAAAAAATGACGATCGCGGCCGCGTTCACCGCTGGGGATGCCGATTTTCTGATGGTGGGCCGCAACGGTATTTTCTATGATCGTGCAGGCCGCGATTGGGATGCCAATATCGTGCGCATCATCGATCATCCCATCAGCATCTCCCAGGCGTTCTGGTCCCCCTACAAAAAAGCGGTCAAGATGGTCAGCGAGCAGATCCAGAAGTTGGCGGCATCGAAAGCCAGTGCCGTGGACGACAAGATGCTAGGCACTGCGGTCGAGCATGGCAAAGCTGTCGCCGCTCCCGCCACCGCGCCGAAACCCGCTTTTGATGTGGGCAAGTTTGCCGGTATCTTTGCCGCCATCGGCTTGGCGATCGGTGCCATCGGCGGGATATTGGCTTCGGTGGTGACCGGTTTGTTGGGTCTGAAAATCTGGCAGATCCCACTGGCTTTAATCGGTTTGATGTTGTTGGTCTCGACTCCTGCGGTGATTTTGGCCTGGTTCAAGTTGAAGAACCGTAACCTGGCTCCGATACTCGATGCGAATGGTTGGGCAATCAACGCGCGCGCGAAAATCAACATCCCGTTCGGCACTTCGTTGACCGGTCTGGCGAACCTGCCAGCCGGTGCACATCGTTCCCTGGTCGATCCGTTCGCCGAAAAGAAATCGCTGTGGCCGTTCTATATCGTCATCGCATTAGGGGTTTGCTCGGTGGGTGTGCTGTGGTACTACGGATTCTTCGGTCACCGTAACCCATGAGTGCCGCTGCGGATTGTCGCCAGTGCCCGCGACTCGCCACTTTTCTGGGCGATGTGAAGTCGCTGCATCCCGGTTATTTTGCCCGCCCCGTTCCGTCGTTCGGCGTGTCCGGCACCTCCTTTCTCATCGTTGGTCTGGCTCCGGGCATGCACGGCGCGAACCGAACCGGACGGCCATTTACAGGCGATTATGCGGGTGATCTGTTGTATGGCTCGCTGCATAAGTTCGGCTTTTCCAGCAGTGCGCAACCCCTGGATGAAAGGGGCAATGCGAATGCCGCATTGAGTTTGCAGAATTGCCGCATCACCAACGCGGTGCGCTGTCTGCCCCCGCAAAACAAACCCGAACCGGCAGAGATCAGGCAGTGCAACGGCTATCTGGCTCAAGAGCTGGCCATGCTTCCGCAAGGTGCGGCGGTGATGGCGTTAGGCACCATCGCGCACAACGCGGTGCTGACCGCATCGCGGTTACGCAAGACGGACTACGCGTTCAAACACGGCGCGCAACACCGTTTGCCGAGCGGTGCGACGCTGTTCGACAGCTACCATTGCAGCCGCTACAACACCAACACCAAACGCCTCACCACGCAAATGTTCGAGGCGGTCATTGCCAATATCGCGGCGCATCTTGAACACTGAAAAATTCGATCCCAAACCGATCCTCGCCAGTCTGCCTTTGCTGCCCGGTGTGTATCGCTATTTCGATGCGCAGGGCAATGTGTTGTATGTAGGCAAGGCCAAACAGTTGAAGAAGCGCGTCTCTTCATATTTTCAGCAGAACAACATTTCGCCGCGCATCCGCATGATGGTGTCGCATATCGCGCGCATCGAGACTACGGTGGTGCGCACCGAGGCGGAAGCTTTGCTGCTGGAAAACAATCTGATTAAGTCGCTCAAGCCGCGTTACAACATCCTGTTTCGCGACGATAAGTCGTATCCCTACATCGTGCTGACCGGGCATGAATTTCCGCGCCTGACTTATTTTCGCGGCACGCCGAATCGTCAGCACCAATACTTCGGCCCCTATCCGAACGCCCAGGCGGCCAAGGAAAGCAGCCAGTTGTTGCAAAAGATATTCCGCATCCGCACCTGCGAGGACAGCGTGTTCAGCAATCGCACACGGCCCTGCTTGTTGCATCAGATCCATCGCTGCACAGCACCCTGCGTGAACCTGATCTCGGCGCAAGATTATCAGGCGGATATACGCAATGCGGTGCTATTGTTGAATGGTCGGCATCAGGAGGTCGAACAGAAATTGCGTGATGCGATGGTGGCGGCGGCAGAGTCACAGTGTTACGAGCAGGCGGGCGTGTTGCGCGACCAGTTGCGCGACTTGCATCTGGTTCAGCAAAAACAATTCGTCGAATCCACCGGCCGCACCACCGACGCGGACATCATCGCGGTGATGCAGTTGGAGAATGCGGTGTGTGTGAATCTGGCGATGATGCGCGGCGGACGGCATCTGGGTGACAAAAGCTTTTTCCCTGAACATGCTGATGGTCTGGCTTTGGCGGAAGTCGCTGAAGCGTTCATCGCCCAGCATTACTTGAATCGCAGCGTGCCGCCGGTGTTGCTGGTGAATGTGGAATGCGGCGATTCCACTTTAGCCGGGTTGCTCGGCGAACAAGCTGGACATGCGGTGCGCATTGCGCAGCCGGTGAGCGGTGATCGCAAGCAATGGCTGGGGATGGCGGAGAAGAACGCGCTGCTGGCTTTGCAGCAACGCGCCGTGCAACAAGGCGGACAGCAGTTGCGTCTGGATAGATTGCGCGAATTGGTGGGGTTGCCCGATCTGCAACGCATCGAATGTTTCGACATCAGTCACACCATGGGCGAAGCGACGCAAGCTTCGTGCGTGGTGTATGAGAATTTTGATATACGCCCATCCCAATATCGCCGCTACAACATCAGCGACATCACACTAGGCGATGACTACGCCGCGATGCGCCAGGCACTCACGCGCCGCTATGAGAAATTGGCCAACGGGGAAGGTGCGCGTCCCGACCTGGTCTTGATCGACGGCGGCCTGGGGCAGCTGCACATCGCCATGGAGGTCATGGCAGAACTGGGACTCAACGATCTGGCTCTGGTCGGCGTGGCGAAAGGTGTGGAGCGGAAAGCCGGCATGGAGCAGTTGATCTTTCCCGGCAAAGAAGCGATACGCTTGTCCAGCGATGACCCGGCCTTGCATCTGATCCAGCAAGTACGCGATGAGGCGCACCGCTTCGCCATCACAGGTCATAGAGCCAAGCGTGGCAAAACACGCACGGCGTCGAGTCTGGCCGAGATCAGCGGAGTAGGGGACATACGCCGCCGTAATCTTCTCACGCATTTCGGCGGCTTGCGTGGGGTGCAGCAAGCCAGCGTAGAACAACTCTGTGAAGTCGAGGGAATCAGCAAATCGCTTGCTGAAGCGATTTACCAGCAACTCCATTAAGAAATAATCAATATCTTGTTGCTGAAAAGATTTACCAGCAGCTACACTGAACGTATGCCACT
>VFSW01001470.1_pt1 | contig 35965 bp, 31 predicted proteins | sample 5358111 | NCBI WGS metagenome assembly VFSW01 (sample SAMN11554181, study PRJNA540505) | mine drainage metagenome | isolation source: sediment from site ElyBrook_90M | place: USA: Ely Copper Mine, Vershire, VT | collected 2017 | reverse complement strand
TGCAGCGCGTCGGCGACGCTCTGGATCAGGTCTTCCTGTTTGATGGCGGTCATGTTGGTCTCGCTGGAATGAAATGGCAATGTTCGGATTGCTAAGGCAATATTTGGATCGTTAAGGCAATGTGGATCCCAGTGGCAATGTGCGCCGGGGCGGTGTGGCCGGGATCGCTTATCGGGCCGGCGCACCTGCGACTGAAGTTCGCCCGATCCATAGCCGTAAAATCTTACCACCTTTGCAGCGCCGCAATCGGCGGGCGCGGCAGGCGTTTGCGCTAGATCAAACCGCCGGCACGCAGCGCCGCAATTTCGGCCTCGCCATAGCCGATCCAGGCGAGCACGGCGTCGGTATGCGCGCCCAGCGCAGGTATGTCGCCCATTGCGGGCGCATAGGCGTCGCTGAGCGGCGGCGGGCGCAGTGCCGGCAGTGGCCCCGCAGGCGAGGCGATCTCGGCCCAGCGCGCGCGCGCGCGCAGCTGCGGGTGCCCGCGCAGGCCCTCGAGGGTGTTGACCGCGGCGTTGGCGATGCTCGCGGCGTCGAGCAGCGCGATCAGCTCGGCCGAACTCAATTGCGCCAGGCGCTGGTGCAGGATCGGTTCGAGCTGCTGCCGGTTGGCGCTGCGCGCGGCGTTGGTGGCGAAGCGCTCGTCGAGCGCCAGCTTCGGCGCGCCCAGCACTTTTTCGCAGAACAGCGCCCATTCGCGTTCGTTCTGGATCGCGATCATCACGATCTTGCCGTCGCCGGCCTGGAATGGCCCGTAGGGATAGATGGTCGCGTGCATGGCGCCGGTGCGCGCCGGCGGCGGCGCGCCGTCGGACGCATAGTAGAGCGGATAGCCCATCCATTCGGCCAGGCAGTCGAGCAGCGACACGTCGATGCTGCTGCCCTTGCCGGTGCGGCTGCGCAGCAGCAATGCGTTCAGGATGCCGCTATAGGCGTACATGCCGCCCGCGATGTCGGCGATGGAAACGCCCGACTTGGCCATCTGGTCTTCGCTGCCGGTGATCGAGAGGAAACCCGCTTCGGCCTGGATCAGGAGGTCGTAGGCCTTCTTGTCGCGATAAGGGCCGTCCTCGCCGTAGCCGGAAATGCCGCAGACGACGACGCGCGGGTTGATGCGGTGTATGGCTGCCGCATCCAGACCCAGGCGGGCCGCCGCGCCCGGGGCCAGGTTCTGCACGAACACGTCGGCGCGCGCCAGCAAGCGCTGCAGCACCGGCAGCGCCTGCGCATGTTTAAGGTCCAGCGTCACGCTTTCCTTGCCGCGATTGGTCCAGACAAAATGCGACGCCAGGCCACGCACGCGCCGGTCGTAGGCGCGCGCAAAGTCGCCGCTTCCGGGACGCTCAATTTTGATCACACGTGCACCGTTGTCGGCCAGATGCCGCGTGGCGAGCGGGGCGGCGACTGCGTGCTCCAGGGCGACGACGACTATGCCGTCAAGTGGTCGTATCATGTCGATTTCGGAGTGATGGCAACCGCGTTGGCTTGGGGGTGTTGCGATGCACCTGGCGCGGGGCAAGTTACCATCATTGCGCGCGCCGCGTCAACGCCGCAGGCGCCGGATGCGCGCCGCGGCGGCGACGGCGTTTGGACCGGCTAGCTTTACAAACGGCTGAATTAATGCTTTGATTTGCCTGCCCTGGCGCAGCCGTAAGGACGACGTAAGGCCGGTTATTTTATAATCGCAGCGTCGTCGCCGCGGTCGCCAACGCGGCTCGCCGTGATCCACCCTTGCTTATCAAGCACAGTCCTAATAAGGAGACCGTTGTCATGTCTGCGCAGATCGAATCGGTTCTGAACGAAACCCGGGTGTTTCCACCGTCGGAAGCATTCGTCAAGCAAGCCAATGTGCCGGGCATGGCTGCATACCAGGCCTTGTGCAATGAGGCGGAGCGCGATTTCGAGGGATTCTGGGGGCGCCTCGCGAAGGAAAACCTGCTCTGGCACAAAGCGTTCACCAAGGTGCTGGACGAATCCAATGCGCCTTTTTTCAAGTGGTTTCACGACGGCGAGCTGAACGCGTCCTACAACTGCCTCGACCGCCACCTCAAAACCCAGCCGGACAAGACTGCCATCATCTTCGAGGCGGACGACGGCAAAGTCACGCGCATCAGCTACAAGCAGCTCTATCACAAGGTGTGCCAGCTGGCGAATGCGCTGAAGGCGCATGGCATCAAAAAGGGGGACCGCGTCCTCATCTACATGCCGATGTCGATCGAGGTGGTCGCGGCGATGCAGGCCTGCGCGCGCATCGGCGCGACGCACTCGGTAGTGTTCGGCGGCTTTTCCGCCAAAAGCCTGCAGGAGCGCATCATCGACGCGGGCGCGACCGAAGTCATCACCGCCGACGGCCAGTTCCGCGGCGGCAAGGAAATCCCGCTCAAACCGGCGGTGGACGAGGCGCTCGCGATGGGCGGTTGCGAGAAAGTGCGCAACGTCATCGTCTACAAACGCACCGGCTCCGCGATCAACATGCAGGCGCCGCGCGACAAGTGGTGGCACGACGTGATCCAGGGTCAGGCCGAGGACTGCGAACCGACCTGGGTCAACGCCGAGCATCCGCTGTTCATCCTCTACACCTCGGGCTCGACCGGCAAGCCCAAGGGCGTGCAGCACTCCACCGGCGGCTACCTGCTGCAGGCGATCCTCACCATGAAATGGGTGTTCGACTACAAGGCGAGCGACGTGTTCTGGTGCACCGCCGACGTCGGCTGGGTCACGGGGCATACCTATATCACCTACGGCCCGCTCGCGGTGGGCGCGACCGAGGTCATGTTCGAGGGCATCCCGACCTATCCCGATGCGGGGCGCTTCTGGAAAATCATCCAGGACCACAAGGTGAACGTGTTCTATACGGCGCCGACCGCGATCCGCTCGCTGATCAAGGCCGGCGGCGATTTGCCGAAGAAATACGACCTGAACTCGCTGCGCATCCTGGGCACAGTCGGGGAGCCGATCAATCCGGAAGCGTGGATGTGGTATCACACGGTGGTGGGGCAGTCGCGCTGCCCGATCGTCGATACCTGGTGGCAGACGGAGACCGGCGGGCACATGATTTCGCCGCTGCCCGGCGTGACGCCGACCAAACCCGGCTCCTGCACCTTTCCGCTGCCGGGAATCATGGCGGCGATCGTCGACGAAACCGGACAGGACGTTGAACGGGGCAAGGGCGGAATCCTGGTGATCAAGCGCCCCTGGCCCGGGATGATCCGCACCATCTGGGGTGATCCGGAGCGCTACAAGAAGAGCTACTACCCGGAGGATTTCCGCGGCAAGTATTACCTCGCCGGCGACGGCGCCAGCCGCGATCTGGAGGGTTACTTCCGTATCATGGGCCGCATCGACGACGTGCTGAACGTGTCGGGCCACCGGCTGGGCACCATGGAAATCGAGTCGGCGCTGGTGGCGAACACCGCGCTGGTGGCCGAGGCGGCGGTGGTAGGCCGGCCCGACGACATGACCGGCGAAGCGGTGTGCGCCTTCATTGTGCTCAAGGGGCCGCGCCCGACCGGCGCCGAGGCCCATAAGATGGCGCAGGAACTGCGCGACTGGGTCGGCAAGGAAATCGGCGCGATCGCCAAGCCCAAGGACATCCGCTTCGGCGACAACCTGCCCAAGACGCGCTCGGGGAAAATCATGCGCCGCCTGCTGCGCTCGATCGCCAAAGGCGAAGACATCACGCAGGACGTATCCACCCTGGAGAATCCGGCGATCCTGGAACAGCTCAAGCAGCCGGTTGCGTAGGCGGTTTCCTGGACGCGCGCGGGCTTATCGCGTAAGCTGCGCACCTTCCCGAAATCCAGCAGCAGGAGAGGTGGCCGAGCGGTTGAAGGCGCACGCCTGGAAAGCGTGTATACGGGTTAAACCGTATCGCGGGTTCGAATCCCGCTCTCTCCGCCAACCCACTAGCATTCATGCGGTTCTTCATGGTGTTGGTGAAAAATCCCCTCATAAATCCCATCAATCGGCAGCGCTCGCTCGCATAGCAGCGCTGAGCGCGATCTAGACCCCCTCAAAAGCACCCCCCCTCCCGCTTTGCGGGGCGCAGGGTGAACGCTGAGCAGCGCGATTTGCTCTGCGGCTGCTCTAGCTACCCCAAATCAACGCGCTGGTGGGGTCTCGACGCGCTTGATCGATGCACTTTTGCGCGCTAGCGCTGAGCTATCCCAAATCCGCTAGAACCGCTCTCGGCCAACGGTACCAGCGGGGTAAAGCGCTCGCCCCATCAGCCTTCGAGCAGCGCTCTTGAAGCCGAGCGTGTTTAGCATATGCGCGCTACGAGACAGCATCAAAGCAGCGAATCTGGAAGTGCCGCTGCTTGAATCGTGCTGCACCTTCCGCTCGCCCTGTCGTGCTGCAACCTGAAGGTCTTTCTTCTCACGCAACAGCGCCTCGACTTCCGGGTGCATTTTTACCAATAACTTGAGCAGCACTTCCCACAAATTTTCCCATGCGCCTGATTCTACTTCCGCATTCGTGTCCGGCGACCGCGCGGGTGAGAACAGCCACCGCGCCTGCCATTGACTAATCTGTTCCGTCGCGAAATCGATTGTTTTGTTCTACTCGGTCGCCGTGAATTCCTCCGCCGACACCGATTCGATTCCGCGCAGCATATCGTCATGCGGGAGCGCGGCCGCTTCGCTCATCAGTCGTTCGAGCGATGCAAGGAATTCTGCCTTAGACGCTACTGATAGTTCCGGCATAGGTAACCTATCCTTGTGGAACCGTGGTGCAGAGAGCGCCGCGATCAGCGGTTACCAACAATCGCATCAGCAGACCTTCAATTTCGAACAGTAGCGAACCACCGGCGATTGCCAAAACCACCGCAAAAACTCTGATCGCCGTGGCGAAGAATGCCGCCGCTCTTCTAATTCTGAACATTTTCAATTTATGCTCCTCAACGCGGCGCTTGCGGCGCCACGGGAATCATCCGAATTCTGTTGCCGGCAGCCGCCGTCGCCGACAAAATTGCCGATGAATATCCCACTGACCTGCGATACAATGGCACTGGCATTGCTTGTGCTGCGGAAATCGAGGGGCATTCTTCAGCCGGGTGGCGGCTTGCCGCGCACCCAGGGTCATCAAGAAGCGGGCTATCCCGCAAGTATGGCAACCGCGACGAATCAATGCACATTGACTGGATTCTGATCGGCTGGACCACGATCGCCTCCGTGACGCTGTGGCTGGCGACCGTACATCTGCTGGTCTGGCTTAACCACCGCGCGGAGTGGGCCAATCTGTGTCTTTCCCTGGGGGCGGCCGCCACCGCTGCCATGGCGATCATCGAGTTTCTGATGATGCGTGCCGAGACGCCCCAGCAAATGGGCATGGCGATGCGCTGGCTGCATATTCCGGCCTGGGTCATCGTTCTGTCGTTGACCGCCTTTACGCTGCTCTATCTGCAAGCGGGACGTCGGTGGCTCGCCGGGGCCGTCTGCGCCCTGCAGACTTTCTCGTTGTTGCTCAATTTTCTGGTGGAGCCGAACATCAACTACCGCGCCATCACCGGCGTCCGGCAGGTCCCGTTCCTGGGTGAATCGGTATCGGTGGCTGTGGGCGTGGCGAATCCGTGGGCGTTCGTCGTCCAGTTGAGCCTGTTGTTGTTTTCGGTATTCATTTTGGATGCTGCAATCGCCGTCTGGCGACGCGGCAACCGGCGATCGGCGCTGGTAACCGGGGGCAGCATCATATTCTTTCTGCTGAGCTCCCCCGTGCTAACCCTGTTTGTGGTTAATGAACCGGTCGATTTACTGTTCACGGCGAGCGTTTTCTTCATGCTGGTCGTCCTGGGAATGATGTACGAAATTGACATCACGGCGCGCAAAAGGTCGGAGCTTGCTTTGCGCACCGCCGAAGAACGCTTGTCCATTGCCATCGACGTGGCAGCCCTGGGATTCTTCGAAATGGACCGCGATCTCCGCCCGGCGTTCATGGATAACAATTATCGTTCGATGGTGGGCCTTCCGCACGACCAGGAACACCGTGCACGCGAGCACTGGCTGGAGCATGTCCATCCGGCGGACCGCGCGCATATTCTGGAGTTGAGTCGCTCAATCGCAAAAGGGGAAGTTGATCGCGTACAGGCGACTTATCGCTATCTGCATCCGCAACGCGGCTTGCTGTGGTTTTCTCATATATCAAAAGTCACCGATCGTTCGCCGGACGGAAAAATGTCCCGGTTATTTGGTGTCGTCGAGGACATCACCAAGCGCATGCAGGCGGAGCAGGAGGTCGAAGCAATGCGCAACGAACTTGCCCACCTTTCGCGCGTGACGATGCTGAGCGAGCTGTCCGGTTCGCTCGCGCATGAACTCAATCAGCCGCTCACGGCGATACTCAGCAATGCCCAGGCAGCATTGCGGTTTCTTGCGCAGGATCAACCGGACCTCGGGGAAGTGCGCGAAATCCTGCTGGACATCGTAAGCGATGATAAGCGTGCGGGCGAAGTCATAAAGGGATTGCGCCTGCTGTTCAAGCGGGGCGAAATGCGGCAGGAGCTGCTCGACATGAATGAAGTGGTGCGCGACGCGCTGAGATTGGTGCGCAGCGACATGTTGAACAGTCGAGTCCAATTGGTCACCGAATTGGCGCAGGCATTGCCGAAGATCTTCGCCGACCCCGTGCAACTGCGGCAGGTGCTGCTCAACCTGATGGTGAACGCCTGCGACGCCATGTCTACTCTTGCGACAGAGGAGCGCAAACTCATCGTCCGTTCCGTATTTACCGATGCAGGTTACGTTCAGATCGACGTCTCCGATCGGGGCACTGGAGTCGCGCCGGAGTGCCTGGAGCGCCTATTCGAGCCGTTCTTCACGACCAAGACACACGGCCTCGGGCTGGGTTTGGCGGTTTCCCGCACGATCGTCTCCGGCCACAATGGACATCTCTGGGTCACGAATAATCCAGGACGGGAGGGGGCGACCTTTCACTTGGCACTGCCCTCGAACCATGGGAGCGCGGCATGACCGCCCCGACGCCTACCGTATTCGTGGTCGACGATGACCCTTCGGTGCGAAAAGCGATTGCGCGCCTCCTGCATTCGGCGGGACTGAGTGTTTCAACCTACACTTCGGCGCAGGAGTACCTCGAGCACTACGATCCGGACGCGTCAGGCTGCCTGGTGCTCGATCTCGCATTGCCCGGGTTAAGCGGCCTTGATCTGCAGACTGCGCTTGCAGCGAGGGGCGGGGCCCCGCCCATCATATTTCTCACCGGCCGTGCCGCGATTTCAGACAGCGTGCAGGCGATGAAGCGCGGCGCAGTTGAATTCCTCACCAAGCCGGTAGAAGACTGCACGCTAATCGATGCTGTCAAAAGCGCAATTGAACGGGACCGCATTGACCGATCGATGCGCGCCGATCTCGCTGAAATCCACCGGCGCTTGGCAACGCTGACGCCGCGCGAAGCGGAAGTTCTGCGCTACGTCGTTTCGGGAAAACTAAACAAGGTGATTGCCGCCGAACTTGGTACGGTGGAGAAAACCATCAAGGTGCACCGTGCCCGCGTAATGGAAAAAATGCGGGCGGGTTCCGTTGCCGAGTTGGTCCAGCTTGCCGCGCGGGCGGGAGTCACGTACATGCCCGAGACCTGAGTCGTACGCTCTTGCGGTTCCCGGTTTCCGGGCATTGGACCAAGGTCCAATTACAGTCGTTGCGCAGGCTTGTTAGTCTGCCTGCATGCCAAAGTTGCGACTCCGGATTGCTGTCGTGGACGACGAAGAACATGTTCGCAAAGCGATCCAGCGGCTATTGCGTGCTGCGGATATGGACGTTGACACATTCCCATCAGGGGCCGAATTTCTCGATGCCATGCAAATCCGCGAGCCCGACTGCCTGGTGCTCGATCTGCATATGCCGGGGGTAAATGGCTTTGAGGTTCAAGCTCGTCTGAGACAATCTGCAACGCTGGTGCCGGTAGTCGTCATCACGGGTCACGATACACCTGAAGCGCGAGCACGCGCACTAGCCGGCGGCGCTCACGCCTATCTGCTAAAGCCGGTTGACGAGCGCACGCTACTCGACGCCATCAGCGCTGCAGTCGCATAGCATGACATCTGACAGATCGCGCTTGCACACTGCGCGTCTGGCCACATGCCGAGTGCGCATCGCGCACCATCAGCCAATATGCCATGTGCGCGGTGCGCATACTTCGCCTGCTCGTGCCGGCAGAGAGCTCGGCGCATTTTTCAACTGTTGGACCAAAGTCCAATTGGAGTGGCGTGCTGCATACGTTATGGTTAGCGAGAGCCAGGCAATGCGTGGGCGGTGACCTAGTCCGGTATTGCTTGGGCCGGAGAATTTTCTACATCATGGTTGATCTTTTTAAGGAGCACAGCGTGAACCGTTACATTCGATTCGTGGGTACATTGTTGGCAATTGTAGTGATCGGTATGCTCGGCATGCGTCCGGTAATGGCAGGATCCGGATATGTTCTGGATGACGACGCGCAAGCCGCGTTGCAGTCTCTCTACTCGAGCTCTCCGGCAGCCAAGGCGCTCGGCGACAAAGCGCTCGGCATCCTGGTGTTCCCCAGCGTCACCAAGGCGGGCTTCGTTGTCGGCGCGCAAAGTGGTGACGGCGTGCTGATCGAAAAAGGCAAGATCACCGGCCATTACAACACTGGTGCCGTTTCAGTTGGCCTGCAGGCGGGCGTTCAATCCTATGGCTACGCACTGTTCTTCATGAGCAGCGCCGACTTGGCCTACCTCAAGAAGAGCAAGGGCTGGTCCATCGGAGTCGGACCGAGCATTGTCGTCGCGGATGCCGGCATGGCCAAGGATGTTTCGACCCTGACTGCTCAAAAGGGCGTCTACGCGTTTATCTTCGACCAGAAGGGTCTCATGGCAGGCATGGGTCTCGCGGGACAGAAGATCAGCAAGATCAAGTGATCCCCCCAGTGAACACCCGAGTCTGATGGTTGCCTGGAATCGGGATAGGGTCCGGCCCTAAAGGACCGGACCCTCCTGCACACGCCGGCATGCGGGTCTGCCCCGGGTAGTTTCCGCCCACATGCCTGGATCCATGCTCGGGCACAGCAGTCAGGATTCGAGATGATCAAACCAAGACATGGACTTGGCCGGCATCGTCCCCGTGGCGCGGGGCTGTTGATCGCCCTGCTGCTCTTGCTCACTGCCGCCCCCGGTTGGGGCGCTAAGGCTACGAAGATGGAACCTGTGCCGCCAATCGCGCCGGCGCAGAAGGCGGTCGAGGAGCCGCGGGTCTACGAAGTGACGGAAGTCATCCCGCGCAGCGAGCGATCCATGGCTCACCTGCGCGCGATCCTCGACAAGTTGGACGCCGACACAAGCATCGACCTGATCGAAACCGAACTGTCTCAATTCACCCAACGGTTGGACGAGTGGTGGAAAGCGGAAGGCCCGGCGCTTCGGGAGGGTCGCTCGGTGCAGCGGGTCAACGACCTTGCGTGGGAACTCACTGCACGCTCCGCCCAGATCGAAGCATGGAAACTCCTGCTGGTCGACAGCGGCAAGGCGTTGATCGCCAACTCACAGGCGCTCGAGCGGGAGATGGCGAAGTGGCAGTCCACGCGAACCGCCCTGAAGACGGATGCACCGCCGGCGGTGCGCGAGCGGATCGACGAGGTGCTGCGGCAGATCGAAGCGCTACAACGACTGCTTCGCGAGAAGACCGGCAGGCTGGTCGCGATCCAGGGCCAGTTGGCGGCACAGGGCGACGCCTTGAACCGGATCCGCAAGGAGTTAGATGTAGTTCGTTTGCGCTCCGCTCGCGGTTTGTTCTCTCACGACAGCCCGCCGCTGTGGACGGTCTTCCGCGGCGAGCCGACCACGCAAACACCTGCCGCCCAGGCCGGAGCAATTTGGTCGAAACTTCGTAGCCAAGCCCGGAGCCTCATCGAGGCCATTCGCACCGACGTGGTCCTGCACGTGGCGGCGTTCATCGGGGTCCTCGGGCTGTTTCTACTGCTCCGCAGGCTTTCCCACCAGGCAGGCAACATCCAGCCGACCGCTGCGGAACAGGTCGTTCTTGAACGAAGCGTGTTTTCGGCGCTCGTGCTGACGCTGGGTTTCATGCCGATGCTCTACTCCGGCCTAAGCCCGAGTTTAGTGCGTCTTCTCATCCTTCCGGGACTGGTTCCGGTGCTGATGCTGACGCCAGCCATCTTCGCACCACAATTGAGGGCTGGGTTCTATTGTTTTACGGCGCTCTTTCTGCTTGACTTCCTGCGCAACTACCTGCCACTCCAATGGTCGCTGGCGCGCCTGCTGCTACTTTCCGAGGCCGCTCTGGGCGCCATAGGGCTCGCCATTTTTCTCCTGCAACAGCGGCGCCTGCGCGCAGCCGAGCATCGCCCCCCCGGCATACTCGATTCGCTGATTGTCGTGGGCCTGGCGGCCTGTCTCGGCTCGGCGACCGCCAATGTCGCCGGGAACCTTTCCCTGGCGGAATACATGGTTTCGCCCCTGATACGCCTGCTCTTCTTCGCCGTCGCGATCCGCCTGGGCGTGGTGGTGGCGACGACCTTTGCGGTGATGGCGCTGCGCACCCCCATCGCATTGTTCTCGCGCCTGATCCAAAAGCGGGGTGAGGAAGTCGCAGTGCAGTTACGGCGGATCATACGCGTGGCAGGGATCAGTTTCTGGGTCGCTCTGGCGTTGTTCAATTTCGGCCTGCTCACATCGATGCAGGCGGGATTTTGGGAGTTCATGAAAACGGAGTGGCGGGTGGGGGCCGCAGTCATCTCGGTGCACGACTTCGCCACGTTCTTCCTGGTCATGTTCGCAACTTACATCATGTCGCGCGCGCTCCGCTTGATTCTTGCCGAAGAGATATTCCCACGCACCGACTTCCCGCGTGGCGTACCCGACGCCCTCGTGCTGCTCGCGCGCTATGGCGTGCTGCTAGGCGGATTTTTGCTGGCTCTGAGTTCGGCTGGTGTCGATTTGAGCAAGGTAACCATCGCGCTAAGCGCCTTGGGCGTAGGCATCGGCTTCGGTTTGCAGAACGTGGTCAACAACTTCGTCTGCGGATTGATCCTGGTCTTCGAACATCCGATTCAGGCGGGCGACTATATCGAGGTCGCGCCGCACTATGGCCAGGTGACACGCATTGGATTCCGGGCCTGCATGCTGCAGACCCGCGACGGCTCGAATGTGGTTATCCCGAACTCGGAGTTGATCGGCAACAAGGTCGTCAACTGGTCGCTGTCCAGCTCGATCCGCCGGATCAATATTCCGATATCCGTTGCGATCGGCGCGGATACCGTGCGCGTGATCGATCTCCTGCAGTCGGTCGCGCGCGGCCACCCGCGCGTGTGCATCGATCCGCCGCCGCGCGCGGTCCGGGAGCCCTTCGGCGACGCCGGCTTGAAGTTCGTGCTGTATTGCTGGGTGCCTACCGAGCAGATGAACGCGATTCGCGATGAGCTGGCGCTGGCCATCGACCGCGCATTCCACGATGCGGGGGTCGGGATGCCTTTCGCACGGGCCGACGTGCACCTGCATTTTCCCGACGGGCAGTCGGTCAGGGTCGAGCCTCCGACAACGCCGAAGCAAGGGTAGCGGCGGTAGCAGGCGATACTGGAGACGCTCCTGCCACTCGTGCCCCTCCAGCGCAGGCACGCCCTGCACGAGCATATGTTGCTACTCCACCGGACGATCGGATCGCAGGTTGATCGCTGTCGACGCGGAACTCAATGGAAAGTCATCAGCGCAGCAGCGAACGCTTGCGCAGGTCACGGCGGGGCTCCTGCAGTAGGATATGATGTCCTGGGCAACGCTTGACCGAACAACCAATGACTATCGTGAAACCCGCAACCAGCCTGACCGCGGCGCGGTCAGCGCTGATGCTGAGCCTTTTGATCTTCGCGGCCAGGGTTGCGCACGCGCAGAATCTCGAACCGAGGTCATATTCGAACACCCCGGTCGGGCTTAATTTCCTGATAGCCGGCTATGGCTACTCGGAAGGTAAAGTGGCGTTCGATCCGTCGTTGCCGATTGCCGACGCACAATTTCGCACCAATACCGGCGTCGTCGCCTATGCGCGCTCGCTGGACGCGTGGGGCAAGTCCGCGAAGGTCGACGTGGTGCTGCCTTATTCCTCATTTTCGGGGCATGCTCTGGCAGGCGGCCAGAACAATCAGCGCGAGATGTCGGGACTCGGCGATCCTCAGTTTCGCTACTCGGTGAACTTTTACGGGGCGCCCGCGCTTTCAGCGAGGGAGTTTGTCGGCTACCGACAGGACCTGATCATCGGAGCGAGCCTGCAGGTGACGGCGCCACTGGGACAATACGACAACAGCAAATTGATCAACCTTGGCAACAACCGCTGGTCGTTCAAGTCCGAAATGGGAATTTCCAAGGCATGGGGGCCATGGACAGCAGAGCTCGCTCCGAGCATCACGCTTTACACCGACAACACTGATTTCAACAAGGGTAATACGTTTGCGCAGGCGCCGCTCTATGCGGTGCAGGGACATCTCGTTTACAGTTTTTCATCCGGCATATGGCTGGCACTGGACGGCACCTACTTTACCGGCGGCCGTACCACAGTCAACGGCGTGAAGGGAGATAACGTGCAGACGAACACGCGCGCCGGCCTGACCCTCGCGCTGCCGGTGGACCGCAACAACTCGGTGAAGATCTATGCCAGCACCGGCAGCTGGAGCCGTACCGGGAGCGAGTTCAGCGCGCTTGGCGTTGCGTGGCAGCATCGCTGGGGCGGCGGGCTCTAGCGCCGCCCTGCGTGCTTCAGCAGATTCCCCGTAGTCCACCCGTGCGGGCCGCTTAATATCCCGGAGGTGCCGGCACTGCCACGTAGACCACACCGGTACCCGAGTAGCCTGGCGTATACCAGGTCGCGCCGCACTTGTAGTACGGAGCGCCGCTGACGGGGACCGGGGCGACGCTGCATGGCGGCGCCGTGACATATGTCGTCGTAGTTGGTGCCGGCGCCTTTGGCTGGTTTGCAGCAACCACCGCGCCGCCGACTATTGCGCCGACCACGAAGCCGGCCGCCGCATCGCTGTTGTCCCAGTGTCCGCAGTCATGGCAACCGCTATCGCCGTGGTATATATTAGTGACGGTCGACGAACGGGTGTTCTGCCTCTGCGATGCCGCGCCCTGGCGGGAGTCCTGGCGCTGGCCGGCCGCGTCCTGGCGGGAGTCCTGGCGCTGGCCGGCCGCGTTCTGCCGCTGGCCCTGGGCATCTTGCCGGCCCTGCTGCGCCGTAGACCGCGATGCGCCGGCTTGTCCTTGCCGCTGATTTCCCGCGGCTGGCTGCTTTGCACCGCGCGACGAGCGGCCGGCGGAAAATCCTCCACCAGCGGCGGCACCACCACGGGAGAAACCGCCACCGCCGGCAGATGCGCCGCCACTGCGGGCGGATGCGCCACCGCCACGTGCGCCGCCGCCTCTCGCTCCCGCAGCATCAACCTCGCTGATGAGCCCCAGCATGAAAACGCCCGCAACGAGCGCCGCCCCGACACCACACGTTGAGATGTTCTTCATCACTTGGCTCCTTTATGCGAAGTTGTCTTGCGAGCCGCCAGCGATACGCGCGGAAGTTGCGCTGCGAACGCAATCTTCTGCGCCCCTTGCGGCGGCGTCGCCAGAAACGTTGTATCCGTGATCGCCGGGGCAAGATTCCAGTCGGAAAACTGCGCGCGGAACTGCGGCGCGCCCTTGTCCTTCTTGTAAGTGATCACGACCCGCTGCGGCAGGGGCTTGTCGCCATCGGCCACCCAGATCTGAAAATCCACCGTGTCGGTACGCGCGGCGAGATGATGAGAGGCGGCACCGAAGATGCTCGTCTTCTCCACATAGTCGATGGATCGTACGCGATCCTTCAGTTCCGCAGGCAGCTGGCTCACCAGGAGTACCGCGAGCGGCAGCCGCATGCCGAGATCCCTGACGAAATGGATGATACTGTCGTCCAATCCGCCCGGCTGTGGCTCCGTCGCATATACGTTGCTCGCCGGATCGATCAGCACGATCTCCTTGCCTGTAAATACGGTGAGCGTCTTTATCCCGTCGCTGCGCTCGCCTTCCACGCGCAAGCGATCAGGCCGGCTCAACGTGACCGTGCGCGTTTCGCCGAACTCGATCTTCTGTCCGGACTTCTGTACCGCGTCGTAGTTTCCGCGCACGCTGACGCTGAAGCGCTGCGCGCTGCTAAGGAAATCCGCCATGCGCATCAGAATGTCACTGGCTTGAGTTTGCGACTCGGTGACCGCAGGCGCCGCCGCCTTCTTGGCGGGTGCAGGCTGTTGCGAATACGCGAGGCTTGCCGCAAGCAGGAGCACTGCCGTGCTCGCGGCCCCCAATGCCTGGCGCCACGCTTCAGTTCTCGATCTCATGGAGTGGTTCCTTTCGTTTAAGTGTTGAACATCACGGTGCATCGCCACGACTACACCCATCGCTTTCAGAACCGGATACCAACGCGCACGCCGAGAACGTAGGTGGTGTCCAGGTTCTTGAAGTTGTTGTTCGAGTCGAGCGTCTTTGTTAGCCCGGAACGAGCAATCTGGAAGCTGGGGCTCACGGTTAGCCACGGTGTAATCGCGGCGCTGTAGTACAGCTCGACCGCATCCTCGTGGTCAAGACCGAGATCAAACGTGTTGCGCAGGAATGGGACAAAGTTGTCGCTGAACTCCACCCGAGACCAACCGATCCCGAAGTGATCATTCGCCCGCCCGGGCACTACTCCCTTGCCCACCAGTCCCAGCGCGTAGCTGTTCTTGATCGGATTGGCACGCCCGTCGCTAACACCGACGCTAAAGAACCCCCCGATTCCACGCTTCGGGTCCTTAGAGGGCTGCCATAGGTACTGTTCGAAGGAGTAGACAGCGGCCCAGGTGTGGTCCTCCTTGTTCAAAGGCTGGGCCGGGACGAGCAAGCCCGGCGCCTTGTGCGCGAGAATTGCCTCAAGAACCGGGCCGGGGTCCCCAAGCCGGGGAAACTTCTCGGTCAGGAGCAGGCGCGCAATGTTCGATGGGTCCTGGACAAGCGAAGCGCGTTCCTTGTTACTCCAGGAAAGTAACAGGTTCTGATGGCCGGGAAGCCCGAACGGCTTAACCGCTACATCTCCGCTTGCGACCACCATCACGCCATCGTCGAAGGCGTGGCCCAGATCGTCGCTCTTGACCGTGCCGCTCGGGTCCAGAACCATGGCGGTCAGGTGGACTTCATGCGAAGGCAGGTAGATCGCGCCCGCGCCGAACGCGGAGAGCGGCACCAAGGCGGAAGCCAGCGGCAGGTTCAGCCCGGTATTGGCGAATCCGGTGCGATAGTCGCCGTGGAACACACCCGGACTCACGCTCATATCGATCTTTCCCGCGATCACGCCGAACTTCGGGCTGAACAACTGCGTGAGCGTGAAATTCTGCAAGCCCGTCTCCGCTTCAAGTGACGGCAGCGCCCACGCCTCGTTTCCGGGAACCAGAGCACCGGTGTCCCTGTAAATGCTATGCCCGAAGCTGGTGACGGTTTGGATCTTGAAGAAGCCGCCCGGCCACAGGCCCGCCTTCTGCGTATCCACGTTGAGCGCGGCGACTGCGTTACTCCAGTTCCCGCCGCTGGTGTCCTTGCCGCCACTCGTGATCGTCTGCGGGGTCCAGTAGAGATCCAAGTCGAACACCACGCCTTTCTTTCCGAGATCGTCCCGCACCCCGCCCCAATCGCCGGTGAGCCGGGGCCGGGATGCCAGATCTCCGCCCCAGGTGGGAGGAACCGGGTAGGGCTGAGCGTATAGCGGCATGGATGTGGCCAGAGCCGTCACAAATGCAAGCGGTGCAAGCGCTTTCGCCAAGGTGTCCTGTGACTTCATAGTTATCCCCGTCATTATTTCGTTGAGTGCCATTTGTCTTTTAATGCATTTACTGCCGCGCCATCGCAATGCGAATGGCATATTCAGGTTTGATCAGCGCCGATGGAACCGCAGGAACATCGGAAGCCGGGACCGGTGTTTCTTGTCTTCGATGCCTGTGGAGATCTCCTCTGTACAGGAACCGTCCGGAAAAAGAAATGTTATTCATGGCATGCGACGACGAGTGTACCGGCGGCAGCCGGAAGAACAATTGGACCTTGGTCCAATGTGTGGCTCTCGCGCGGTGGATAAAGATTTTCCCTCGACAGGAGGAAGCAGTACTTGCAGCCCAAGTCGCAGGCTGCTCCGCAGGCTTGGCCAGCGGATGATAGTCAGGGAGAACCGCTTGCATGCGGATTGTCCTTTGTTGACTGGCTCATGAGTTCGATGAGTTTCAAAGGCTAGCGTACCAATTGCATCCATCGATAACCATTGGACCTAGGTCCAATATTGAGCGGCGCGCGGGTGTAGCGGCGAGCTGAGCCGGGGGGCAGGATCGCGCGCCGCGTCACGGCTGGCAGCAGGCCTTGTCCATGTATTGGCCTAACGTCCAATATCTCCCGGCCCGCAAGTGCTTTAACGTTGACGTTGTCAAAATGTCTTCGGGTTTCCAGCGCGAACGGCTTTCGCAAGAGCGCAAAAATCAATCCCGGACATCGTGAGGTGAACCGGAAGATTATTGAAGTGCTTGCGCTGCTCGGTATGTGCTTCGCAATGCTGCTGTGGGAAAACCTGCTGCGGGTCGGGTGTCACATCTCAGGAGAGGTCTGTAACCGATGAAGCGGACTGCCTTCCACAAAAGTGAGCTGCAATGCGAATGTATTCGGTGAAGTCCAAAACAATCATCGGTGCGCTTGCTTTACTGGCAGTGGCCGGTTGCGCCAGCGTGTCTCCTCAGCGCATCAGCACCGACCGCATGAATTACGGGGAGGTGATCACGGATTCCTGGAAGCGCCAGACATTGCTCAATGTGGTGCGCTTGCGTTATGCCGATGCGCCAGTGTTTTTGGACGTGGCTTCCGTCATCAATAGCTACTCCGTCAGCGGCAAGGCGACTGGAAGCGCAAAAATTATGGGCCCAGGACCGGACCCGAATGAGTTCGGACTCGGCGCCGAGAGCACCTGGTCCAACACGCCGACAGTGACGTATCAACCGCTGCTGGGCGACCGCTTCACCCGGTCGATGCTACAGCCCGTTCCGCCGGCTGCGGTGTTCCAGTTGATGCAGAGCGGCTGGCTGGCGGAAATCGTTTTTCCGAGTGTGGTTGGCTCAATCAACGGGCTGCGCAATGACTCTGCAGGAGTCGGCGCCGATCCGGGATTTCGAGAATTGGTTGAACGATTGTCGCGCATTCAGCGTGCCGGTGGACTCGCGATCCGCGTTGCACCGCGCAAAGAAGGCAGCGCTGTTGTCATGGCGCTGCGGCAGGGGGGCAAGGATCCCGGGCTCATCGAGGATGACCGCCGCGTGCGGGAATTGCTGGGGCTCGAGGAAGATGCGAGCGAATTGGAAATCACATTTGGCCTGCTGCCGCGCAACCGTCACGAGGTGGCGGTGATCAGCCGCTCGATTCTCGAACTTTTGTTGCAACTGGGATTCGGCATCGACCTTCCGCAAGCCCATGTAAGGGCAGGCTGCGCATTGCCTGGTCGCCAGCAAGCGGGGAATGCGCAGGCAACGGCGCTCACGCACATTCGTTCGGGAATCGCAGCGCCAGCGGACGCCTATGCCGCAGTGCCATATAAGGGCTATTGGTTCTGGATCGATGACAACGACATCGCGAGCAAGCGCATTTTTACATTTCTGCTGATCCTCACTTCACTTGCCGAAACCAGCCAAGGCACGGCCACGCCGGTGGTGACGGTGCCGTCGCGATGATTCGGGCCGCAAATACTGCGGGATTGGCGTTGCTCGGATTGATCACAGCAGCCACCGGCGGCTGGGGCGTGCTCGCCCTCGCGTATTCGGGGCCGCATGACGATGCCATGCGCTACGCTCTGGCCGCAACATTTGCCGTTGTATCGCTGCTGACCTTGATTGCACTGGGCTCGCGCCGCTGGCGCTGGAGGGCCTGCACCGCCTATCTAGTCTTGTTCGCTGCGCTACTGACCTGGTATTTCGGCATCGAGCCGTCCAACGAACGTGACTGGCAAACCGATGTTGGCGTGCTGTCCTACGCCGAAATCGAAGGCAACGTGGTCACCGTTCACAATATCCGCAATTTTTCTTACCGCAGCGAAGCCGACTACACGCCCGCCTATTACGATAAGCGCTTCGACCTCTCCACGCTGAAGGGCGTGGATCTCGTGGCCGTGTACTGGATGGGGCCGGCGATTGCGCACACATTCGTGAGTTTCGCCTTCGCCGACGGCGACCATCTTGCCATTTCGATCGAGACGCGCAAGGAAAAGGGCGAGGCATATTCCACTATCAAGGGCTTCTTCCGGCAGTACGAACTGTATTACGTGGTGGCCGACGAACGCGACGTCATCCGGCTGCGCACCACCTACCGCCGCGATCCACCTGAGGACGTCTACATATACCCTATCCGGGGTCCGCTTGAAAACGGCCGGAAGCTGTTCATCGAGTATGTAAGCAAGATCAATGCGCTCAAGAACACCCCCGAGTTCTACAACACCTTGATGGACAATTGCACGACCCAGATTTGGTACAACACGCTCGTCAATCCGGGACATTTGAATTTTAGCTGGAAGATTCTGGCCAGCGGTTACGTTCCCGAGTATCTCTACGAGACGGGGCGATTGGACACCAGCCTGCCATACCCGGAGCTGCAGCGGCGTGTCCACGTCAACGCCCGGGCACAGGCGGCTGATGCGGCGGAGGATTTTTCGAAGCGTATCCGCGCGGCAGAGGTGGGCGTGCCGATCGGCGAATCGGGTGCGATCCGAACCGGGCGCAATATCCATGCGGCAAGAAGCCTGCGCAACAGTGATCCAACTTCTATGGTGCTCGCAAAATGAATACGCAACCTCAGCGTCGAGCTGCAACAAGCGCTGCGTGGCTGGTGCTTGCCGTGCTTGCGGCCACGCTTCCTACCCTGGCGCTGGCGGCCGTGAGCGGCGCGACGCCCCACTCGGTGGGCGGCGTCAAGCGGCCGAAAATCTGCCTGGTGCTTTCGGGCGGCGGTGCGCGGGGCGCAGCCCACGTTGGTGTGCTCAAGGTTCTGGAGGAGTACCGCGTGCCGATCGACTGCATCGCCGGCACCAGCATGGGCGCGCTCGTAGGCGCCGCCTACGCGTCGGGCATGACCGTCGCGGAAATGGAGGCCATCAACGCGAGCATCTCGACCGAGCTGCTGTTCAAGGAAAAACCGCCGCGCCCGGAGCAGACTGTCCGGCGCAAGCAGGATGACTACGGCATTCTCTTCGGTCCCGAGGTCGGGGTTGGCAAAGGCAAATTGACGATCGCCAAAGGTGCCGTGAGCGGTGTGCAACTCGAGACGGTGCTACGCAAGCTGTCGAAGCTGAAAGGTTACCAGCGCTTCGATGAACTGCCCATTCCGTTCCGCGCCGTCGCCACCGATCTTGTGACCGGCAAGGCCGTCGTTTTCAGCGAAGGCGAACTTGCCAACGTGATGCGCGCCAGCATGTCGGTACCGGGCGCGGTGGCACCGGCGGAGTTCGGCGGCATGATGCTGGTTGACGGCATGCTTACCGACAACTTGCCGGTGGATGCCGCGCGCGCGATGGGCGCCGATATCATCATCGCGGTGAATGTGGGTACGCCGCTGTTGAAGCGCGAGGAATTGAGCTCCATCCTGGGCGTGACCGTTCAAATGCTCAGCATCCTGACCGAGCAGAATGTCCAGGCTTCCATCGCCTCGCTGAAATCGACCGACATCCTAATTACACCGGAACTGGGGGATTACTCGACCGGGGACTTCGACCACTTGCCGAAGATAGCTCCGCTCGGGGAGCCGGCGGCGCGCAAGCTTGCCAAACGGCTCGCGCAGCTCTCCATCCCTCCCGCCGAGTACGCCGCGCTGCGCAGCCGCCAACAGATCGTCCCGGCGCCCGACACACGAACGATCGACGAGATCCGGATCGCCGAACTCAAGAAAGTCAACCCGCGAACCGTGCGGGCAGCCATGGAAACCAAGGCCGGCAAGCCGCTTGACCAAGCCGAAATCGACCGCGATATGCGCAGCATCTACGGATTGGGGTATTTCGAACACGTTGGCTACCGCATTCTCGAGGAACCGGGCAAGGAGGTGTTGGTGGTCGACGCGGCCGAGAAATCGTGGGGGACGGACGCGTTGCGTTTGGGGCTGCAGCTGTCCAGCGATTTCAAGAGCGACGCGTATTTCAATCTGGCCGGCAGTTATCGGAAATACTGGCTCAACTCGTATGGCGCGGAGTGGCGAACCGATTTACAGGTCGGACGCACCACCAACTTGACCAGCGAGTTCTATCAGCCGCTCTCGCCGGAGGGCACTTTCTTCGTCGCGCCGCGTGTGAACTACCAACGCAGCCTGGCATATCTCTACCAGGGGGATGATCGCATCGCAAGCTATGACATAAGCTCGCGCAATGTGGGCTTGGACGTCGGCACCGTATTTGGCCGGTATGGCATGTTGCGGCTCGGCGTGATGCGAGGCACTCTCGACCCGAAGCTCGACACCGGGCCGCTGACCCTGTCGCCCGGGGCATCCGGCATTGCGCAAGGTGCGTATAAGATGCAGCTGGTTTTCGATCAGATGGACAGTTTGCATTTTCCGCGGTCGGGCTGGCGTGCCACGGGGAATGCATTCAAATCGACTGCCAGCCTCGGCGCCGACGATGACTACACCAAGTGGGACGCCGACGCGGCCGTCGCCTATTCGCTCGGCAATCACACCTTCAATCTCACGCTGAAGGCCGGCGGCAAGTCTGGCTCCAATCCGTTACCGCGCTATGACGAGTTTCAGTGGGGCGGATTCCTGCGGCAGTCGGGCTACCGTACGGGGCAATTCTACGGAGAAAATCTGAAATATGCCCGGCTCATGTATTACCACCGAATCATGCGCGGGACTTTGTTCGAAGGAGCCTACGGCGGTATTTCGCTCGAGGCCGGCAAGGTCGGCAATCCGGTGGTGCCGGGTAACGCGGACGGACTGCTTAGGTCCGCCAGTGTGTTCGTCGCCGCGGACACCCCGATCGGGCCCGTATACCTCGCCTACGGTCGTGCCGCGGCCGGAAGCAGCGGCTTCTATTTTTATCTCGGAAGGCCGTTCTGATCGACGCGCTTCATGCCGCGTCGCCGTGAATGGACCCTGGCGCTGCTTGGACGTATTTCAGCATCCAGTTTTCCTGCGCAAGTGTCATATGGGCCTAAAGCCCAATTGCCCCCCAGGACGCCGCCAGTATCATTACCACCATCTACAGCCTAAGCCAAAATAGAGAAGATGCGATCAGCAGAGGAACAGACTGCGTCTGCCGTTCCGGCAGAAAGGCACCCATGAGCCATCCAAGCGCATCCCTTTCTTTCCATGTTATGTCCAAGCCCACTGGGGCGGCCTGTAACATAAATTGCGAGTATTGCTTCTATTTGAAAAAGAGTGCGCTTTACCCCCGCGGGTCCATGGGGACCATGAGCGATGAAGTGCTTGAGGCGCACATCCGTCAGACCTTCGAATCCCAGCCAGGGCCTATGGTGACCCTGGCTTGGCAGGGGGGAGAACCGACGCTCATGGGACTGGATTTCTTTCGTCGGGCCGTGGCCTTCGAGAAGAGGCTCGCACCACCCGGAGTGCAGGTCGAGCGAACGCTCCAGACCAATGGCCTGCTGCTGGACGATGAATGGTGCCGGTTCCTCAAGGACAACGGCTTCCTTGTCGGGTTGAGTCTGGACGGGCCAAGGGAGATGCACGACGCCTTGCGCCGGGACCGCAAGGGCGAAGGCACATTTGACAAAGTGCTGAGTGCCGCGCGCCTTTTGCAGCAATACCAGGTTGAGTTCAACATCCTGGCCACGATGAATGCAGCCAATGGTGACCATCCACTGGAGGTCTACCGTTTCTTTCGGGACGAGGTTAAGGCCAGCTATCTCCAGTTTATCCCCATCGTCGTGCGTGACCAGAACTCGAAGACCGGCGTTACACAAAGCTCGGTCGGCGCTCTGCAGTACGGGGAGTTCCTTTCGGCAATCTTTGATGAATGGGTAAGCCGGGACGTGGGAAAGATGTTCGTCCTGAACTTTGATTTTTCCCTCGCGAACTGGTTGGGGGTGCCGTCAAACTGCCTCTTCTCGCCGGAATGCGGCAACGCGCTGGCGCTCGAGCGAAACGGCGACCTCTATTCCTGCGACCATTTCGTCAATCCGGAATACCTGCTCGGCAATATCATCAAGACGCCGATGAGAGCACTGGTCGATTCCGATAAGCAGCGCCAGTTCGGGCGCGACAAGTTTGCGAAGCTACCGCAGTATTGCCTCGAATGTCCGGTTCTATTCGCCTGCTTCGGTGAATGTCCGAAAAACCGCTTCATCAAGACGCCCGATGGAGAGGAGGGACTGAATTATCTCTGCGGAGGGTATAAGCATTTTTTTATGCACGTCGATCCAAAAATGAAGGCTATGGCGAAGCTTTTGCGAGAAGGGCATTTTGCGGACGAGATCATGAGTTCTGCGCAGCCGCAGAAATGACACGGTTAAAGAGAAGCAGCTTCTAAACACAGGAGATTGTTATGAGTAAAGAATCAAAACCAATGACCAATAAACCTAATATCCTGATGATCGTGACCGATCAGGAATATGCCCACCAGCCCATGCCGGCGGAATTCGCTTTGCCCGCCCGGGACCGCATTCGCGCCCGGGGAGTCACGTTCACCAGCCACCACTGCACCACCACCGTGTGCACGCCTTCCCGCTCGGTGATATACACCGGACAACATACGCCGCACACCCGCATGTTCGACAACACCAATTTCGCCTGGATCGACGACATGAAGGCCGATCCGAAAACCTTGCCCACCGTCGGGCATATGCTGCGCGATTTGGGCTACCACACCGTCTTCAAAGGCAAGTGGCACCTCTCCGAGTTCCCAGCTAAGGGTTCCCGTGAAGCGATGGAGCCCTACGGCTTCTCCGAGTACCAGGATTGGGGCGATGTGCAAGGCGGGCCGATGGATGGGGTTCTAAAAGATCCGAAGATTGCGGATGAGGCCGTCGACTGGCTGGCGAAGCGCGCTCCCGAAGTCGCCGCCGCCAAACCCTGGTTCATGACCGTGAACTTCGTCAACCCTCACGATGTGATGTTTTTCGATACCGACGCTGAAGAGATGGTCCAGGTCAAGAGCATGTTCCCGATCTTTAACGCGCCCGATACGCCGCTTTATCACCAGAGATGGCGGACGACCTTGCCGGCCTCCTTCTTTGACGACCTGAAAGGACAGCCGCCGGCCGTCCGCAGTTACCAGCACCTGTGCGACTTGTACTATGGCCGGATACCGATGGAGCGCCGGGACATGTGGCACAACCATGTCAACTACTACCTCAACTGCCATCTCGACGTTGATCGGCACATCGGAGCGGTGCTGGATGCCCTGGAAGCAAGCGGCCAGGCGGACAACACGATCGTCATTTTCACCGCGGATCACGGCGAGCAGGGCGGTGCCCATCACCTGCGCCAGAAGGGCAGTGTGGCGTTTCAGGAGACCGTCAACGTGCCTTTGGTGATCGCCGATCCGCGCCGCCCCGGCGGAACCCGGACGGATGCGGTGGGTTCCCATCTTGATCTGGTGCCCACGATCCTGGCGTTTGCCGGTCTGTCGGAGGCCGAACAGCGGAAGCGCTACCCGCTCCTGAAAGGCCATGACCTCTCGGGCGTGGTGCGCGATCCCACTTCTGTCGGGCCCCGCGGCAGCAGTGCCAAACCCGGCAAGGGGAGCCTGATGACCTACGATATGATCGCCACCATCGACGCAGAGTGGTTTAGCCGCAACGCGACCAAGGTGTTTGACGCAGCCGCAGCTCAGGCTGGCCAGAAGTTTCATCGCGGCATGGAGTCGTTCAAAGGCCTCGTCAACGAGATTGGCGTGCCGAACCTTGAGAAGCGAGAGTTATTCCGTTGTGTTTTCGATGGCCGATACAAGCTGGTCCGTTACTTCGGGATGGGTCACTACAACCTGCCGGCATCGGTCAAGCAGTTGCTGGCCGATAACGACGTCGCCCTCTACGACCTGCAGTCGGATCCCGAGGAAATGGATAACTTGGCCAACCCGGTCAATCCCAAATACAGTGAAGAATTATTGTCGGCCATGAACCAAAAGCTCAATGCGCTGATCGGTGGGGAGATTGGGGAAGATAAACCCCTATTCACTCTGCCGAAAGAAGGAGCCAAATCATAAGTGAGCAGAACAGAGCGGAGCCACACGGTTAGCTGAACACCGAAACGCTGAAGACTCACGTCGGCGAGTTCGAGTTCAAGAACGGCTATCCCACCGACGACACCGCGCAGCGCCTGCGCGACTTGCACACCTTCGACCGGGCGACGGAGGTGTACCTGACACAGGTGATGCGCGTGAGCGAGACCGCTTGGCGCGAAGGCATGCGGGCGTTCGGCTCGGTCAAACCGCAGCAGGTGGTGATCTGGGAAGACCTGGCCGATCCCAAGACGCTGTTGCTGACTTCGAATGCCGAGACGGTCTATGCGTTGACACATCTCGCCTTGCAGAGCGATGGCCCCACGGTCGTCGAGGCTCCCCCAAACATGCTCGGGTTCCCGTTCTTCCGCTTCTATGGCCCGACCGAGGCCTTTTACGACCAGACGTGGACGCTCGATGACGTCGTGGCGATGAGGCCATATTGCCCCGTACACGGCTCTTGCTGATCCACCTCATTATCGAAGCGGCGCGCGTTTTGCAGATCATGTCACACGAGTGAAAGGCACAACAATTGGTCTTTCGTCCAATACAGAGATGGCTTGCGGCGGTGTTCGGCGCAGAGTCAAGGCAATTGGGGCTGGAGTCGCCAATCTGCACGAGCACCGACTCCATCTGTTGGTCCAAGGTCCAATAGCGACCGATGGAGTACATGCGTAGGATTGCCAGGAGCTTGGGATTCGGGCGGCCATGCATGTCGCTGCTAGATTGCCACCGAGTGATTGGCATGGCCTGTTTGGTCACGTTATCAGGCGTTGGGGCTGTTGACATGCGGCTCGCCGCTGTACCCGGAACGCGGAGACTGACAGCCTGAACATCGCGAGGTTGAAGAATGAAGACAATACATCGGGTACTCGCAATTTTTGCCGCGGTGATCAGCATCATTGCGCTCATTACGGCGGTGGTCGGCGGGACAATGTTGGCAAGTCTGATATGGATAGTCACGCTGGGCCAAATAACGACGGCGAATAGTTACCCGCTGGGCGCGGGCGTGCTTGTCATTTACGCCGGCGGGTTCGGCCTGGCTGCGGCTATTCCTCGCTGGCCGTCGACTGCCGGAGCTGCGATGTTGCCACTGGGCGCAATCGCCTTCCTGTTTGGTGGACCTATTGCGAAGTTCTACGGGATCGCAATGATTTGCACCGGTGCTCTGCTCGTGATGACGAGTGTGCGCTGGGCCCGGAACTGAGGTTCGCCATGCGTGGCGTTCATTCCGGGCGCAATCATCTTGAATAGCCTCATCTTGTGCGCATCGCGCATACGACAGGCGATAAGAGGCACACCGCGTGCCCCCTACGTCATGCAGGAAAATCCTTTGACTATGTATATCGATACTGGAGGCTCTTAATATGGACGATGTCTGGATGCGCTTCATCGACAATATGTGGGACCGCGTCAGCGGCCCGATGAAGTTCAGGTTTATTCTGCAACCGGTCATGGCTTGCGTTTTCGCGATCATCGATGGAATGAAAGACGCAAAGATGGGCAAGCCGCCGTATTTCTATGCGCTATTCACCGATCCTGCGCATCGCAGTGACATGATCGCGGATGGATGGAAAAGTATCGGCAAGGTATTCATCCTTGCGCTGATTCTCGATCTTGGGTTCCAGATATTCTTCCAAGGTGCGGTATTTCCCGGGGAGACGCTGATTGTGGGCTTTGCACTGGCGCTCCTGCCTTACCTGATCCTGCGCGGCCCGATCAATCGTGTGGTTCGCAAGAAGCACTCGTAGGCTGTCCGTCGTCTTTTGCCCCGTGCGTGATGTCGTCCCGCATCCAACCACCAGCGCGCGAATACTCGCAGCAATCGCGCTCGTCACGCTCGCTTCTGTTTCGCTCGCCTTCACCCCCGATGACCTGAAGGCGTTTCCTCCTGCTGAGGAAGGCATGACGCGCCATGTCATCCGCCTTCCGCAACGGGAAGACGAAACCGCTCTCAAGGTCGAACTCCTCATCGGCAAGACGGTAAAGACGGACGCGATAAACCACTATTTTTTCGGCGGCACTCTCGAGACCGAAAATATTCCCGGGTGGGGTTTCGATCGCTACCTCCTGCGCAGACTTGGCCCCATGGCCGGCACTTTGATCGCCGTCGATCCCGAGGCTGCGCAGGTCGAGCGCTTCATCACCCTCGGAGGCGAAGCGCGGCTCCTGCGCTACAACAGTCGTCTTCCACTCGTCGTCTACGTTCCCGCCGGTGTCGAAGTACGGCACCGCCTCTGGCGCGCCGAACCGACCGGACGCTTCGTGCAGAAGCTGGCTCTCTCCACCGGGCAAACGGCGGTCGTTGCCGAGGGCGACCTTGAAGCTCGCTCGACCGGAAGCTACAGCGTCCGCATCTACTCATCGCAAGCCGCGCGACCGGATGATGACACCACGTTCTTTTCCGCAGGCGTGATCCGCGCCCGCGACGGCGCGGTTGAGCGCATCTTGCTCGCAGATATGGATAATGGCGCTCCGCCCAGTTTGGTCGTCGTGATCCGTTCCGCTGGATCGGGAAGCTACTTGTCGGCGGATGCATTTACCATTGGAAAGAATACAGTCGTCCTCAGCGCGTCTGTCGCCGGAGTCGCTGCGAATGCGGATCCGGTTGTGGCCCTGAGATACGCTCTCCGGAATCCGAAGCCTAAATGACATCGGTGCGACTTAAGCGACTGGCGGTGGCAGCGAGAGTCTTGCTCGTTGCGGTGGTTGCCGCGCTCGTGTTCGCCCTTCACTACCTGAATCCGCGTTCGCTCGCAGCTTCGCTCGCCGCGTCCGTCAAGGCACACACCGGACGCGAACTCAGTTTTGGTGAAGTGCGGGTCAGATTCCTGCCGCGGCCAGCGCTCGTTCTGTCGGATGTGCGCTTGCGCAATGCCGAGTGGGGTTCGCAGCCGTTGCTGGCGCAGTTCGGCCGGGTGAACGCCGATATCGACGCACTTGCGCTGCTCTCGGGGCGGCTGCGCGCCGGGGTCGTGGCAGGTCCGGCCCCCGTGGAGCCTGCTCAGCGGCATTATCGGTTTGGATCCATACCAACGGGAGCATGAAATGCCGGGGAACAGAGTGACACAACGCGTGCAAAGGCAGGAAAACCTCCAGGAGTTTTCTCTGCTCGGGGGGCCGCTGCATCGGATGGGATGCCGCCTGGGCCTGGTCCGCGGGGGCACGGACACAATAGCCTTGGGGCTGGCCCTCGGCTGGCTTTTGTGGGTCGTACTAGTGGCACTGGCATGGATAGAGGGAAGCAGCGCCAACATTTTCTCTCTTTCTGTGATTGGTGGGCACGTTCGTTTGCTGGTGGCCATTCCGCTTCTCTTCATGTGGGAAAGCTGGATCGATCCGCGAATGACGGCGTTTGTCCGCATAATCGTGCATTCAAAAGTTGTGCGCAAAACCGCATTGCCCGCTTTGGAATCCGACATCGCACGAATCACTCGGTGGAAGGACTCTTGGTGGCTGGAAGCGATAAGTCTGCTGGCAGCGATTTTGATGTCATTCGCGCCACAGCTGCAGCTGTTGGGCACAACGGCAAGCTACGACGCGAGCCAGGCGGCGGGCGAGCTGACCGTGACAGGCCTGTGGTATTGGATTGTGTGCCTCACTCTTTTTCGCTTCTTGATGCTTCGCTGGTTCTCGCGGCTCGTGCTGTGGTGGTACTTCCTGTGGCGTGTAGCCCGACTGGAGCTCAACCTCGTGCCCACGCATCCCGATGGCGTCGCCGGCTTGGGATATCTGGAAATCGTGCACGCCGAGTTCTCCACGATCATATTCGGAATTTCAGCGATTCAGTCGGCAGCGTTTGCGGAGAGTATGGTCGCTGGCAAGATGGCCCTCACGGCGCTATACCCCACGCTTGCGGTGCTTCTCATGGTCGACGCGGTGATGTTCATCGGCCCCTTGTTCTTCTTCGTGCCCAAACTCTGGTTATGTCGAGCGACAGGCCTCGAAACGTACATGGATCTCGCGGCCCGTTACGTGAATGATTTCGACAGGAAATGGCTGGCTGGTGGCGCTGGCGCCAGTGCGCCGCTGTTGGGTACACCGGACTTGCAGTCGCTGGCCGACTTGTCGAACAGCGTCAGCATCGTGCGCGATATGCAACTGGCCCCGGTTAGCCGGCGCCTGCTACTGGGGTTAGCGATGCCTGCACTACTGCCGCTGTTGCCGCTGCTGTTGTTTCAGTATCCCGTTGCGGAGTTGGCTGACAAGTTGTTCAAGATGCTGCTCGGCATGTGAACGCTGCATTGGAACCGATCGGCAAGCGCTCTTACGAATTCGTTCGGAGAGCGCGGTGCCAGCGGACGCCTATGCCGCGGCGTTGTTAAAGGGCCATTGGCATTGATCCGGTCGCAGTGTAGGACTAAGGTCCAATTACCCGAGTACTGACAAGTCGATAGACTGCTTCGCGGCGAGATGTACTCAATGCCAGCCCATCGGCTCGGTGTGGTTTGGCGCTGCAAGAGTGTGTCAGAAACATTTGACCTGAATCGACTTCAAGGAGACGCATCATGTATAAATCCCTACCGATATTCATTGTCGCCTTTGCGCTTGCACCGCAGATCGGATTGGCTCAGAAACCGGCGGTGGAACGGTCGTCCATAGTTACGAGCAGGCCGGGAAGGGCTGCTATTGTTACGACTGAAGAAATTACCGCGACTGTAGTCGCGATCGACGAGGCCACGCGCACAGTGACGCTCAAGGGGCCCAAAGGCAAGACACTTGATGTCGTCGCCGGGGATGAAGTGCAGAAGTTAGACCAGATCCGCGTGGGCGACCGTGTGGTTGCTCAATACAAGCAAGCCCTCAGCCTCGAACTCAGGAAGACGAAGGTCTCCGGCGGCACGACTGAAACGGCGGCGATGGCGCGGACCAAGCCGGGCGAGCGGCCGGGTGGCGCGGCCGGACGAGAAATTACGGTCCTCGCCGACGTCATTGCCGTTGACCCGAAGAAAAGCACCATTACCCTCAAGGGACCGCGGGGCAATGTCATGGACCTCAAGGTGCAGAACCCGGATCAGTTCAAGGTGGTCAAGGTCGGTGATCAGGTCGAGGCAGTGTATTCCGAAGCGCTGGCCGTGGCGGTCACCCCGGCGCCGAAAGTGACCGGCAAGAAGTAGCTCGGCGTCTTCGCTGCTGCGGCTCTCGCCAGTCAAGTATCGGCCGGTGCTGATAGCGCCGCCGCGATGATCCCCAGCGTGCTGGGCAATGCGTTGCTCACGGCAGCGACCGGCAGTTGGGTGTGCTCGCCGTCGCGTATGCAGTCCCGCAAGACGATACGGTGCGCTACGTGGGAAATGGGTCGCATGGCATCACCCCACTATGCCGACGGCCGCTGCTTTTCCGGTCTTGTTGTTTTGCCTTGCGCGTAGTTTGTGCTCATAGACAGTAAATTGCAGAAAACGTTATCAGCCATTCCGATCTTACGCGGCAGAACTGTCGCCCTAAAGAAAGTTAGGTCCTAAGAATGTCAATGAACTAAAAAGTGGGACGCAAATGAAGAAGAATCTGTACGCCGAAATTGTGACCGTCGATAACTTCGTGCGGGCGGAAACCGACCTGACCTTGAAGCGCTATGTGGCGCAGGGCGGGTTCGGGAAAGTCGTGCATGTCCGCCAGCCCGCGCTGATCGACAAGCAGGACATAATTCGGATGAACCGCGACACCTTGTATTCATTCGGTGTTTTTGACCTGACCACCCCGGTTACAATCACCAAGCCAGACTCGCGCGGGCGGTTCCAGTCGATGCTGGTCATCAACCAGGATCATTCCATGCTGCCCACCGAGGATGGAGCCGACAAATTCACCCTGACGCGCGAGAAGATCGGAACCCGCTACGTGTTCGTAATCTTTCGCACGTTCGCGGATCCCTTGAACCCAGAGGATGTTAAGGCTGCCAACGCCTTGCAGGATCGAATCAAGGTCGAGCAGGCCGAGGCCGGTTCGTTTGAAATCCCCGAGTGGGATGAAGCTTCCCTAAAAACCGTGCGTGACGCGATCAATGTGCTGGCGGCGACGAAGCCGAGCGCGGCCGGCATGTTCGGCGACAAGGCCAAGTTGAACCCGATCAACCACTTGCTGGGGACGGCATACGGCTGGGGCGGCAACCCGGAAGAAGCCGCCATATACGTAAATCGAGTGCCGGCACAGAATGACGGTGTTATGCCCTATGTACTCACCGCGCGGGACGTGCCAGTAGATGGTTTTTGGTCCGTTACCGTTTACAACAAGAGGGGCTTTATGGAGAAGAACGACCGCAATGCCTATTCCTTCAACAACGTGACGGCCCAGAAGAATGCGGACGGTGGCATAACCATCCACTTTGGCGGCGACCCGGCCAATCCGAACTTCTTGCCGATTACGCCGGGCTGGAACTACATTGTGCGCATGTATCAGCCCCGGAAAGAGATCCTGAATGGCACATGGAAGTTCCCCGAAGCAGTTCCGGCAAAGTAGACCGGCCTAACATGTCGTTCAAGCGGACGCTGCCGATGCGGCGCCGCTTAACTCCAGCGTTGAGAGACAGCTTTCCTCAAAGCTCAACGGCGGCATTGGGTCGCTATGCAAAGCTCTGCATAGCGACCCGCTTGTATAAGGTAAGGCCGCCCTTGGTGCGTAGACCTGGCGCAGACGTAGCGTTGTAGGGGCAAAGTTTTGGTACGTGACTCTTGGTGGTCACGCTGATGCCTTGGTCGCCGCTTGACTGCAGGTCATAAGATCCGCAACCTTGCCGCTTTGCTCGATTGCACATTACAGGATGAACACACATCAGTTTCTAATCATGGCGGTTCCCGCACTGGTAGCCCTTGGCGGTGGAATACTCGCTTCGGTCTGGAACCCGAACCAACAGATGCGCAGCCTGATTCAGCACTTCGCCGCTGGCGTGGTGTTGGCGGCGCTGGCGGTCGAGTTGCTGCCGGAGATCGAACGTGAACATGCGCCTGGCTTAATTCTGGCGGGTTCGTTCGCGCTGGGTAGCCTGTTCATGTACGGGTTGAAGTTGTGGACGATGCGCATTGAGCATCAGGCATCGGTGGCGGGAACTGCCGGACTGAGCACCGGATTGCTGTTGGCGACGTTCATTGACGTGGCGACAGACGGATTTATCATCGGCGCGGGCTTCGTCGCGGGCGGCGAAACCGGGACAATTTTGGCACTGGGTCTATCGGTAGAACTGTTGTTCCTCGGCTTGGCCTTGGCCTCCAGCGCCACCGCTGGGTGGCGCATCATCGCCATTTCCGGCGCACTGGGCGTCACCGTGTTGGCCTTCTCCTTGATCGGCAATGTGCTGTTGTCCGGCGCATCGCATGCTGTCATCGGCGGCGCATTAGCCTTCAGTGCGGCGGCGCTGCTTTATCTCGTCACGGAGGAACTGTTGATGGAAGCACACGTAGTCGAGGAAAGGCCGATCTCGACTTTGGTGCTGTTCGGCGGCTTCCTGGCGTTCTGGAGTATCCAATTGGTGGGGCGATAAGCCACGGGCGATTGACTGCATATATCCACTCTTCCCGTCACTTCAATAAGACATGTGTCAGCGCAAGTTGTACGATCCGCACCAAAACCAGGCCTGCGGCGAGCATGAGATACTCGACCCACGCTTTCCACTTTCGAACCGGCATATCAACAGCGGGCGGATTACTCAGGGCAAGGCAGCCAAAATGCTGGCGCTGGCAGATTCCATACCAAAACGGTTCCGCGCGGGACTGCGCGACGCGCTCAGCAAGGCAGAGATTTTCCAGTCCGAGCCGTCCTGAAACGTAAGCGTCCGGCCAATACCGTGTTGACGCTCAGACCCTGATACGTTTGAGTTGAGCGTTGATGCCGTCGATGTCAAAGTGATAAGGGTCGAACTGTCCACCACACCATTCGAGCATTTCCTCATGGTCAGGGTGCTTCAGGTCAAGAACGGTGGCGACGAAGTCGCAGTATCCAGGCACACCGCCAACATCATCGGGCGGACAGGCGTTGGCTCCCGCGGTGCACTGGGGATGTGACGGCATTTCGGCACCGGTAAGGCGTTTTTCGATGCGCACTTCGTGTTCCCAGCCGTCGCCGAAGTCATACAGATAATCGAACTTCTTGAGCCTATCTCCCGCAACGGCTGCCAACGTGTAGCGCTTTTCATTGAGCGTCGGATTCATATCGGACCATTCCGGGTCCGGTGTACCGTAGCTGGTCTTGCCGACCCGAAACTCGTGCATATGGCTGTCCGTCCAGCCCATCACGATCTGCAGCATTCGGTGCAGTTGCGCGAGCGTTGCGACGTCCGGTACCAGAAGCCGGCGCCAGATCTCAGGCTTCAGGTAGCGCAGCGAGACGCGAAGCTGGTAGTAGCAACTCGGGCGCGGTTTAGGCTGGCGGCTTGCCATGATAGAGCACTTTCAATTGACGCCGCCCGCCGACCTTAGGCGGCGCGCAGCAAAGTGTTCTCGGATTCTAGCCTGACTGCGACGTTCCAGGGCAAGAGTTCCTCGACCCGCTTTATGTGACCTGCTTCCCGTCAGCCGTACCGATGTAAAGTAGAAAAGTCCATCAAATTGAGCAAGACCAAATTGTGGCGGCCATTCGCAAGAGCTTGCTTACGCGCGGGGGCAAACTTGTTAGCAGGCTGGCCGCATATACCAACATAGCCAAAAATGGAAATTGATTTCGGCTCTACATTGAGGTAAATTACAGATTCTGCTGGGTGTTACATCTCAGTGTTACATGGCAAAAACGGGTAGCGCGATTTATTGATCCTTTCAAAAGGTTAATTGTCGCGGCTGGTGAATCCCGCTCTCTCCGCCAAATCGCTAGATTCCATGCGCTTGTTCATGCGGTCGCATCAAACTCCCATCAATTCTCCCTTGAATGGGGCCGCGCACTCTCGCAGGGGCGATTGCGCTCGATTTCCAGCCCTCGAAAAGCTCGCCCGCTGAGCACTGCGCTAGCTTCTGGGAATAGCGGAAGGCTTTCGCCGATAGCGACCCTGACAAAACCGATGTTTGCTTTGGCGAAGCGGCTAGTCTTATCCACACCATCGAACCGGCATCGGTCATCATCGAACGGATAGTGGCAGGTACGAGGTTTTTCTAAAGCGGACGATAAGGTGCTTCCGGTGTATGCTGTTTTCCCAAATTACAAGGCGCTACTTTTCACAGTAATCTAGCATGGAAAAAAATAGCCCCGTTACGACGAAGCGCCAGACGTGGCGCGCCTTCCAACGCATCGCCCTTCGCCAAACTGGGGCGCTGACGGCGGGGCTGGAGCGCAACACTGGCTCCCTATATCAAAGTTAGGCATTGGGCATATGCACTGGCTCTATTTGGCGGTCGCAATCGTTTCGGAAGTCGTAGCTACTTCTGCCCTCAAGGCTACCGAGGAGTTCACTCGCTGGTTTCCCACATTGCTCGTTGTCGTCGGCTACGCCTCAGCGTTCTACTTTCTTACGCTTACGTTGCGGACAATTCCACTCGGCGTCACCTATGCGATCTGGTCGGGTGTTGGAATGGCACTAATTTCATTGGTAGGTTGGATTGTCTATCATCAGACGCTCGACGCAGCAGCGTTTGTCGGCATCTCGCTCATCGTCGCTGGCGTGGTGGTTCTAAACTTCTTTTCAAAAACGGTGCCCCATTGAGTACCATGCGTGCCTCGGCAAGCCTCGGTTAATTGCCAGGAGCGACGATGTCCCTGAGTTTTGCCGCACGCGTCACCAATCTTTTCCTGCGCTGGAAGGTCAAGCCAAATCGCCGCGCAGCCTTCGACGTGGCAAAGGCGCGCGCAAAACTCGAGAGCCTCACACCGAACCTGCCCCTGCTGCCTGGCATCACGCGCACATCGGTGGCCGCTGACGCCGTCCAGGGCACGCCGGCTGGCGAGTGGCTGCGCCCCGCAGCGTTCGAGCGCACGGTGCTGTACCTCCATGGCGGCGGTTATTTCTCCTGCAGCGTCGACACCCATCGTCCCGTCTGCGCGCAGATCGCGCGCCGCGCCAAGGCGCAGGTGTACTCGGTCGAATACCGGCTTGCACCCGAGCATCCGTTTCCGGCGGGGATCGAAGACGCGGTGCGCGCATATGCGCAGGTGCTCGCTTCCGGGGTGGCGCCAGGCAAGCTGGTGATCGCCGGCGACTCAGCCGGGGGCGGGCTTGCACTGGCCTGCCTGCTCGAAGCGCGCACACGCGGCCTGCCGATGCCCGCCGCGGGGGTGCTGTTCTCGCCGTGGACCGACATGACGCTGTCGGGCGAATCGATGCGTACCATGGCCGCGCGCGACGCGATGTTCCGCCCCGAGCAGTTCCCCGCGACAGTGGACGCCTATCTTGGCGCGCAATCGCCAGAAAATCCGCTCGCCTCGCCGCTGTTCGCCGACCTCTCCGGTCTGCCGCCACTGATGATCTGGGCGAGCGAGCACGAGATTCTGAGTTCGGATGCGACGCGTCTGCATGCGGCGGCGCTCGCGCAAGGCGTACAGAGTGAACTCCACCTCGCGGCCGAATTGCCGCATGTCTGGCCGATCATGGTCAACCTCCCGGAGTCGAAGGCCGCGCTAGGGCAGGTCGCCCAGTTCATCAGCCGGTGTACCGGGGAAGGTTCCTAGCTTACCCATGCTCGCCGATAGCGGACTTTGAAAAAAGGCGGGATTTTGCGGCTGACCGCTTACGGGCTCAATTGCGAATGTCGAGAGCTTCGGCATCGAGCGGACTGCGGTGGCAAAGCGCCACAACAAACCAATGTCTTCTGTCCGTATTATCATTGCAAAGCCGTCATCAATGGTAAAAACTCGTCCGACTCCCGTAGGGCCATTTCCATATGAAAACGTTTAGCAAATATGTAATTACCACTCTTATCGTTCTCGCTGTTGTGCTTGGCATCGCGAGGTTTTACGCTTCGGGCGAGCACTTTATCCGAGTGTCATTGATTTGCTATGGCTTCTTGCTCGGCTACCTATCAGCATGGTTTCACATTGGAAACCGCCAAGGATTTGGAAGGTATTCGAGATTTTTGGCGGATGATTCTGCGGTTTAGGAAAGCTCGCTGCCTAACACCGCGCTCGAGCCAACGGCCATGCGGCACGACAAAAGGTCACTGCTGTTCCTGGCTTTCGTGGCTTGCGCCGCGACATTTGTCTGGCTGACAAGTCTGGCGCTGCCAGACCTAGTGGCTTCTCATTTCGGTTCTTCAGGAACCGCCAATGGTTTCATGCCTCGCGCCATTTACATCTTCTTCATGCTCGCGTTCGTAATAGGACTTCCAGTGCTTCTGGTCTTTGCTACGTCGTTTGCCATCGGCCACCCAAGTGCCCGCATCAATCTTCCAAATCGAGACTACTGGCTGGCCCCTGAGCGACGCGACGAGACAATCTTAGTGCTGCGCGCTGGCATCATGTGGTTTGGTACCCTGCTCGTCGCATTTCTCTGCTACGCACATTGGCTTGTTGTCCTCGCAAACGAGTCTCAGCCGGCCCACCTGGATGAGTCGTGGTTCGTTGGTGGCTTGGCAGTTTTCGTGGTTGCCACGCTCGTTTGGTTGACGGTGCTCCTCGGTCGCTTTCGCAATCGCTCCTAACTCCGCGTTCGAGAACGGAATGTGCCGATAATCAGTGCGCGTTTTGGCAAGCGCCTGTGGCGACGCGCCACTCACTGCAAACGGTAGCTGCTGTTCGCGTTAATTTGCGTGGGGGTCCGCCAGGAACTTTCGGCCCCGGCCAGAAGCTGCCGGTCAGCGACGCCTAGTGTGCTGAGTCCGAAATGCGTTTACAGAATCTGCCCACGCTCCCGAGGA